>TARA_R110001583_G_scaffold41335_2_pt1 | contig 23634 bp, 39 predicted proteins | sample TARA_R110001583 | Tara Oceans TARA_R110001583 (sample SAMEA4398432) | marine metagenome | biome: Polar Biome; feature: [MES] marine water layer (ENVO:01000295) within the mesopelagic zone...; material: water (ENVO:00002006), including particulate matter (ENVO:01000060) such as...... | reverse complement strand
ATTTTTTTATATACTTGCGTGCTTCTCTCTCTTTTGCTGACTTACTTGCGTGACAGCTTCTACATAAACTTTGTAAATTGCTTATGCTTAGTTTTGGTCCTCCATCTTTTATTGCTTCTATGTGGTCTATCTCTCTTGCTGGTTCTGTTAAACCTTTTCTCTCGCACATCTCACATAAAGGTTGCATCTGTATCTTATAATTTCTTAGGCTTCGCCAAGCTTTGCTGTTATAAAATTGTCTCATATCGCCCGATGACCTAGATGCATTGCTTTTAAATACTTCTTGCTTTCGTTCTCTCTTAGGTATCCAAGGTCTCGACTTCTTTGGTGGTAGCTTTGGCATCTTACTCTGTAATTAAAAAGTATAGCTCGGTGTCTTGCTCCAATATATATTCCATTGCCTTTGGGTAGTCAAGTAGCTTTTGTTTATCAGTAACCCCACCCTCCCATAAATCGTGGCATCCTTTACGGCCTCCCATACTTAAGCAGTGGTATGTTATGTTATCTATTGCTGTCTCTAAGTCTTTTCTCCTTGCTCTGCTGATGTAGTGTGAGTGAGACAAAGGAACATCTGATTTTCCACAGCCAGTGCAGTAGTGTCCTCTTGTTTCTGCTATCTCGTTATAAACTCTTTTGAGTTCTTTGTTTATCTTAGATTGTTTCTTACTTATCTGTTTCATATCTATTCTTTTAAATACCAATCTATAAGGTTCATTGCTTCTTCCATTCCTTTACAGCATTTGGCTAGGTAGCCTCGTTCGTTAAGGTCTTCTATCCATTGCTTTTGGTGTGGTGTTAGCCTTCCTGTTTTAGTTTTGAGTTCGATAAATAGTCCGTGATAGTTTCTTCTGGCTTCTGTTATCTGTAGGTCTGGAAATCCTTTAACATATCCAGTCCTTATTGCTTTGGTTCTTTGGCTTTGGTATTGCTGGTATTGTCCTCCTAATGAGGCACAGAATCTCACACCTTTATATTGTAGTTGTAAGTATGTGATTATTGCCTCTTGTTGTCTCTGTTCGTTCACAGGTGCAATTTAAGTGCTTATCTTTATAATTTGTTGCTTTAAGCTCTTAAGTTATTAATATAGTGTTGTTAATTGCTAGAATGTCTTTTGTAGTCTTCTATTGCATTATTTATGCTTTTAAAGATATAAACTCCTGCAAATGTTATAATTCCAACTGCTACTCCGAAAGTGCAAACTATTATTAATTCTACTAAAGTCTTTACTATTAAATTAATTATTAATATCAGTTTTCTCATTGTCATAGTTTTCTATTGCTATTTGTTTTGCTTCCAGAATTGAATCCATTAAAGCATCGTATATATTTTCTATTGTTTCATCTTGGGTGCTGTGCATTGATTTGTCTATCTCTTTTTCGTATTGCTTTGCTACATTTAAGAGTTTATTAAATTTAACCTTAACCATTTGTGAATGTGTCCACTGCATTGTGTGTAGGTGTTCGCTTAAGCATTTCACTAATGATAAGGCTAGGTTTATGTCAAGGTTTGTTATCAATTGCTCTCGTTCGCTCTTTTGTTTCATCCTTCTATTTTTCTTAGTTCATACTTTAAATGCTCTATAGCTTTTGTTATACATTCTTTTCCTCCATCCTGGTGCTTGTTCTTTGCTCTTAAAATATAGGAGCAAGCACTTCCTAAGTCGTAGCTTAGATTAAATTGGTGTATTACATCTATTGCTTCTAGTCCTTTACTTCCTATATAATATTTAGGAGTGTTAGATTTTTTATCTTTTATTCCGTTGCGTTCTGTATCGTAATATAGTTTATTGTGCATTGTCATTCTCTAGGATTGTTATTAATTCTTCTTTGTTAAGTATTTTTCTATTGTGCTTATTATTATTTTTAAAGTTTTCTGGATCAAATAATTGTTTTATTTCTCTTACTTTTCCTGCTTTGCTATATTTTACAATCCATCTAATATCTTGGTCAAAGCTCGCTTTTTTTAAGTGGTCTAGTATTCTCATTTCTTTGTTATTCTATATGTTCCTTGGGATAAGCTGTCCCAGTATAATTCGCCTCTTAAATAGTATTTTACTTTGTAGTAGTTTTCCTGCAGTCTTTTTCTATAGTCTGCATAGTCTTCTTTTATTCCTCTTTTGTTATCTAAGTTCACATATTTTAATGTACTAAATTCTTCCTTATCTTTTGGCATTGGTTTTGTTTCTTTTAATTATTTCTACACTTATTTTAGTTAGATTTGATTTGATGTTTCCAGCCTTCTTATCTAGCCAGTCAAATACTATTTCATTTTGCTGCGTTAATTCCTTATATAATAAAAGCCATAAAATATCTTTATCGCCTTGGCTTTCTCTCATTAGCCACTTTTCAAATGCTGGGTATTTTTCTATCATTTCTTTGTGAGTGTTGGTTCAGTTCTTATTAATCCTGGCATTCCTTCGGTTGGTTTGCTTTCCATATACTCTGGGCATTTTATACACTTTGCTTCTTTAGTGACCCACCCCTTGCTTTCTATATATATTATCGTTGCTTTTGGTATATGCTGAGTGTTTCCACATTTACAATAGTACATCATTTTATCTAATTTTTTTAGGTTTTCTATAAGTTTTTTATTTTGCTTACTCATTTTAATAGTTTTTTAAAGAGCTCCATCATTACATTTACTGTTATAGTATTTCCCATCTGTTTGTATCTTTGTGTGTCGCTTACTCCTTCGGTATGATTATCTGGAAAGCCTTGTAACCTTTCACATTCAATTGGTGTTAGCCTTCTAATTTTTTTTGTGTTTATTAAATTTGATCCATTCCATATTGTACTTAATGCAGGATTTATTCCATTTTTATCATATATTCTATTTTGTTGGTATGGTTGTTTTCCATTTGATTCTTTTGATGGATTTATTTGTATTACTTCGACAGCTTGTGCGTTTCCTGTATCTAAACAATATGATGTTCCATCTGATTTGCTTAAATGTCCTGTTCCCCCTTTTGTTGGATCTCCACTTCTTGGATGTAATGAATGAGTAACTAATCTTAAATTATTATGATGTGGCTCAGTTAAACAAATAGATATATTTTTTACTAATTTCTTATTATACACATCAAAACAAGTTGGTTCTTCTATTTTTTTAATATCTACTTTTGTTCGTTCCAATAATCTATCTTTTTGTTTCTCACTTAAAAAGTACTTACTATTTGGATTGTCTTGTAAAATATCTTTTAGTTTTAATTCTAAAGGAAATTCTTTTGGAAATGTAAAGTCATTATCTGCATCATCTCTTATTCCTATTATAAATATTCTTTCTCGGTTTTGTGGTATTCCAAAGTTTTTAGTGTTTAATACTTTGTAATGAATATGATATCCTAAATTATCAAAAGGCATAATAGACATTTGTGTATTTACAGTTGATGCTAAACAATCTATTATAGTTTGAAATGTTTTTCCTTTATCGTGTGAAACTAAACCTTTTACATTTTCAGCTATAAAATACCTAGGCCTGTGTTCTTTTAAATATCTCAATGCATCATAAAATAATGTACCTCTTGTGTCTTCAAAGCCACCCCTTTTTCCTGCTAGGCTAAATGCTTGGCAAGGAAATCCAAATACTAATAAATCTACATATGACAAATCTTTCATATCTAGTGCTGTAATATCAGTATAAAATTGTTTAGTATTAAAGTTTTTTAGATATGTTTGTTTTGCGTATTTATCTATATCGCAAGCAAATTCTATCTCGTGTTCAATGCCTAAATTATTTAGAGCTTGCTCTGGGCTACCCACCCCACTAAAAAAAGTTCCTACTTTCATCCTATTTGTTTTATGCTGTTTATATTTAATCGCTTCATTCCAGTACCCTTCCTGCTTCTGTATTGCAGTCTCTTATCTTTACGGTATTCCTCCACTGTTTCATTGTTCCATATTATTTGCTGGTGATCCTTTATCCATTTGTAATAAGATTTAACTGTTATATGGAATACTTCAGTTTGTCTTACTCCAATTCGAAAGGCCTCCCATATATCTCGCATTTCCATTTTGTTGAAATCTCTATTTAAATCATCAGCTAAACTGTAAGACATACTTAAAATAGTTAGGTCTTCTGGGCTTTGTCCTAATTCTATATATGTGTTTCTTAAGATTTGTAATGTTTCATCTCTTAAGTCTTCTATTGGTATGTTTTTTATCATCTGCCGTTTATTTTATCCATCATTTGTTTTGCTCTATTAAAAGTTTCCATCTTGTTTTTTATATTGTTTTTCTTTGGTGCTGTTTTGTTCCATTGCTTTTGCCTTGACTTCCATCGGCCTATTCTGGCTTTTAAGTCCCAGGTCCTTTCGAGCTCCCATCTCATTTTGGTTTTGCTCTTATTTAATTCCGACCAGTAAATTATAAAAGCTCGGCTGATATTTTCATCTGCTTCTAAAATTAAAACCTCATTTTCAAAAGATTGAATTCTTAAGGATATATTATTAATTGTATTATTAATACTTGTACTATTATAGTCCTTCTTTTTAGTGATAGGGGTGTCCCCTTTTTGAGTTATACCTATCCTTCTTTCTATTACTTGGTTTCCTTCCTTTATGATCTGAACCTTTACAAATCCTGCTTTATGTAAATCCGAAATCCAGGAGCTGATGGTGTTCTTTGTTACATCATACAATTCTGCAAAGTATCTATTTGATGCGAAGCAGTACCCTTCCTTGCTTGCTAGTGCTGTTATCTCGCCATATAATAATTTGGTGTTTGGCTTGAGGTTGCTGTATCTCACATTGGCTGGAATGATTGCGTAATAGCTAGGCTTCATCTATCATATCTTTTAATTGTTTTATGTTCCAGTTAATAGTTTTTTTTAAAGCATATTGAGAATAAAGTTCTTTTTCTAAATAATTTAAACCTTTTTCTAGCATCTGATTTTTAAATTCCATATACTTTAGCTTAGTATTCTTTTCGTGTTTCATCTCTAAAAGATTCATCATCTTATAAAAATGATGTAAAACAGTTGCGTGATTCGTAATAGATTTAATTTGTTTGGGCACATCAATAAATTTAAAATTCAATTCATTTACTAAGAAAAATATTAAAAACCTACGAGCTTCAATAACAGGTGCTTTCCGTGTCCTTCTATCTATGTCATCTTTACTAATGTTAAACATATCGGCTAGTGTGCATTTAGCTATCTCGATTGTTTTATCTAATTTTTTATCCATTTTCTTATTTGTCTTTTGTAATAAAATCTGACATAATTTTGGCCGTTTCTAGTATCTCAGCTAATTCCAAGCCTTGAGCAATTCCCAGGTCCGTGGCTGTCTTTAATGCTACTGATCTTGCTATTCTTTCAGCTTCGTTTCCTTTTTGCTGTATGTTTGCAGTTGGTCCTGTGCTGTTTGTTTTATTATAATTATTTGGTCCTGTATAAGGTTTGCCTTCTGGTATTATTTTTATTGTTCCTTTGTCGTTTATTGTATAAGTATAAACTTCATTTACTATTACTTTTGCTTCAGCTGTTTTTCTATATAATATTCCTATAGTTCCATCTAAAAATTCACATTCAAATTTATATAATTCATTAAATGTTCCTTTTTCTTTTACGCTCGTTAATTGGCTTACTTTTTCCATTTTTATTTATTTATTTGGTTATTGATTAATTGTTCGCATATCTTTTTGTATTCATTTGTATTGTCTATTTGTTCTATCATTTCTGTTAAGTCTGATATAAATTCCTGCACTGAGTCTATTGCAAATTCCAGGGCTGTTGCTAAAAGTGGTTTTCCTTCATTTATAAGTTCCTCCTTTCGCTCTAAAAGTTTGATCCTTTTTACTTTATAGTATTCTCGCTTATTTCTTAGTATCGTGTTTGCTGTCATCTTGTTCTAATAATTAAAAGTTTGTTATTATTTGCTTTATATAATTCTTTGTATTTTTCGAGCTTCTGATTAACCTCAGTATTTATCTTTTCGGCTTCGCTTCCGTATATCGTATGCCAATAAGAGCCCACCTGTTCCACCTTAAATTCATAGGCTTCATCTATATTGTAATCTTTACCTGTTTCTTCTATCTGTTCTTTTGTGCCGTACACTCTGATGCATTTTGCTTCCATCTTTATGTCTTGATACTTAAATCCAGTTGCTGCATCCGATTTTGTTATTGTTACTGATTGGTAGTCGTAAAGATGCCAGTCTTCACATATTAATTCAAACATTGTATCCTAGTTTTTGTTTCCACTTATCTTGGAGTATTCCTTTTCTTTGGTTGTATTTTAAGCCTCTAAATTGTGGACATTCCTCTTGTAATTTTGCTCTTGCTCTTTTAATACTTGGAGCAGATGTGAGTTTATTCTTAGCATATAGATGTAAAAATTCAATAGCAGAAGCATTCGCTGTATGTCCTAATTGTGTTAATTCCTCAGCCCAAATATTAGCACACAGCCTATTGTCATCATCTTTTAAATCAGAATGTTTTGTTAGCCAATATATTACCTTTTGTTTTGTATTGCTCATCTTTTTATCTTATAAGTAGAGCGTACTTTTAGCGATGTTTCCATATCCTTTGCTCTAAGGTAATCTATTTCTTTTTGTATTTCCATCATTGAGCGTTTGCCTATTGCACTTGTATTAGTCTCTTTGATTGGTTTTTTGTTGAGGGTGTTATATATATATACCATCCACTCATTGTAACTTAATCTACTCATATTGTTTGTTTGTTTTATGGGGGTTTTTACACCCCCTATTATTATCTTAAACTACTTTTCCACACTATATTTTTCGCTACTATTTTATTGTCGTTTTTTACTCTTATGCTTAGTTGTAAAAAAGGGTCAACCTCTAATAATTCCCCTACATTGTCCCATATTTCTCTTAAAGAGTTTGCATCTTTCCCTCTTGCACTTCTTAATTGTTTTGCAAATTCAACTGCTTTATCAATATTGTGCATTGTTTTAACAACTTTTCTTTCGCTAATAAATTCAATTTTGCTCATCTTGTTTGTGCGAGTTTTGGCTCGGCTTTTTTAGTCCTGCGTTATTATCTAATTAATTTAAAATTTAATAAATTATTTTCTCTGATTGCCCATTTATGTGTTCCACAATTTTTTAATTCAGAATTTTGTAAACCCATAGTAAAACCATTAGAATTGCATACAACTAATAATTTACCATCTGATTCTCTTACAATATCATATAAAGAGCTTTTCCAATATACATTTTCTTTGTTATCTAATAAAAAATTTATTGTTTTGATTATTTGTTGATTTGTCATTTTAATTATCTTTGTTTGTTTGTTGATGTAAATATAAAGCCAATATGTTAATAACCTAATGTTATTCACATTATTTTTATATTATTTTAATACCCCTAAGTGATTGATAATAGGGTACTTACGAATAAATAAAAAAAAAGTTTATTTTGTGCTGAAATTAAAGTGCTTTTTTTTGTCTCTTTTTTAAGAAACATTGCTGCACTTTGTTAATTTTATTTTGTGTATCTTTGTAATTCAGTTCGATATCGTTTACTCGATATTTTTATCTTGTTTGTAAGGCCTGGCTTTTATTTTAATTGCCAGGTCTTCTTTTTATGTTAGATTCATTGGCTCTATAATAGGCATCTTACCATTATCTAATACCACTGCACACCCTAGTATTGGTTTTGCTGTGTGAAACTTAGCGTAAGAAAAAGCAAAGCTCTTATAATCTATGCCACAAGGAGACTGCATTCCCCATTTAAGATCATTAAGGCTTGCCGTGAAATCAACGAAACTCTGTGTATGTATATGGCCTTGTACCATCGAGTGTCCCCAGTTTTGTACTCGCTTCATTATTCCTTTACCACTGCATCCTGTTCCGTGAGTGTATAATACTCCATCGTGTAGGAATTGTTCTTCAAATATCCAGTCTGGGCATTTTAATACTTCATTCAATTTTCGCACCCATCTTTTGTCTATTCCTGCTTCTTCACTTTTTCTGGCAATAATTAAATCGTGATTTCCCAAGGTGATAGTAATTCCGTTAGGCACAGTATCATTATTAAATGCTTCATACCATTTAGCTGTTTCTTTTATAGCCATATCAAGTTCATACTTTGCTCCGTGAGTTTCTGTATTAATAGAATGAAAGCTCGCAAAATGTGAGTCTATTATGTCTCCTGTGTAACTTACGGCATTGCAGTCGTGTTTCTTATAAATGTCTATGCAGTGTTGCAGATAGCGTGGGTGGGTGTATGGTAGATGAAGGTCTCCAATAATTAAACGATTTACTTTATTCCTACGATGCTCTTGTAAAAATTGATTTTCTTTTTCGTTTAATCTTGGCCTGTATTCCTTCGCCACTATTTTCTAGAGCTGTCTGCTATTCCTTGTCCTATAACGAGTGAAATCAAAGCATAAAATAAGTTAGTTGCTGTTTCCTCATCTACTCCTAGGTATGTTACAATTGCAGGAATAATTACAGATCCTAAAGCATAATAGAATTTTTTAGAATTAAATATCTGCTTGATAAATAATCGGTTGAACCAGTCTTTTAATTTTTTCATTTTTGTTTTTATTTAATTAATAAGTCCAGCATACTTGTGCTGGTTTGTCAATATCATCTATATCTATATGTATAAAATTAGAGCCTACTCCTATTCTCTGTATTCCAAAATGTAGGGCTGCTTCAATTATTAAAAATTTTGCTTTGCTTGTTGGTGCTGCGATATCTACTGCAAGTCCTTTGCAGTGTGATGAGTTTTTTACCCCACCTATGCTTGCATTATATTTCTCATCTCTGTATCCACTTGTTATTTTATATGGTATTCCACTTTTGTTTCGCATATTGTCTATGATCATTAAAAGATTTATATCCATATTTTCTTTCCCACTTCCTGGTTTTCCTGGTTGGTCAAATTCTGATAAATCGAAATAATTAAGTTCGATATTAAAATCTATTTTTTTTTCCATTCTTTTATTTCGTTTAAGATTTTGAGTGCAGTCCATAAAATTGTGAAAATGTAAACTATTATTTTTAGTCCTGTTTCTATTTCTGACATACTTATTCCTATTGCTCCTACATTAAGTAGTATTGTTGTTGGGCATAGTTTCTCTATTATTTCATTTATCATTTTAGTTTTCACTTTTTTATATATCTGCTATTGTTACTTTTCCACCCCATATTCTGTTGCTTAATCCAGTTAATTTAACTTTAATTAATAAATAATTTGTAGCTGTAGAACTTACTTCACTCGTTAGTGTTATTTGTGAATTCATCACTCCTGTTCCTCCTGCCAAATCTGTTGCTGTTGTAAGGTTAGTTGATGCATTAATATTCATTTCAAAAATTTCAACAACTTTTGGATTCGTTCCAAAAATATCAACTTTTGTTGCTTTCTTACCTGTTGGAATTCTTATAAATGCTAATAATTCACTTGATGCATCAGAAACTTGTAAACCTGTTGTTGTTGCATCCTTAAATTGAGCTGGGGATGCTACATCATCATTTATAGTAAAGTCGGATGCTAAAACAAAAATATAATCTAAATCTACACCTGTTATATCATCAAAGTCTCCTACATATCTACCACCTGTATATTGTATTGGTCCTAGTGTATCGCTAGTTACAGGCATTCCTGCTATAGTTCCTTCGCTCTTATTTTGGTATTGACTAACTAGGTCGCTTGTATTAAATGTTAGCGTGTCTCCTATTAAAATATTTTGATAAATTGTTTTAGAGGTTACTAGTATCGTTGTTGCTCCTGCAGATGCTCTAGTTGATACTTCAAACTCTATTCTATTGCTTGATGTTCCATCTGTGCTTACTGATTGTGTTTGTAGTACAAATTTATCTCCTGCATTTAATATATTTTCTAATGCATCCACTGTCAGAGATGTTATGGTTTGTTCGTATGTTCCTGTAGGTGCTATTTGCTGTGCTGCTCTTATAGTTGTTATTGGTGCTATTTGTCTTTGTTGTAATAGCCTAGTATTTATTGTATTGTTTAAAGCTGGATTACCTATTCGCATAGGAGTTCCACCCACTGGTACTGGTATTCCTGCACCTCCTGTGCCTCCACTATTTAATCCACCATTTGTATTTGTTGTAGTTGTTGTACTTCCTAGGCTTTGCATTTGCTCGTAAAGTTTCCACTTCCAGGTGTCTTGTATTACATTCCATTCTCCTGTATGCATTATATATGCTCTTGTTGGTGTACTGCTTGCCGTATCAGAAGGCATTATAATTTTAGTAAAAGGGCAGATAAATTGTGGCCTGTTAGCAGTTCCATCATTAAAATATATCGATTCGGTAGGGTCTAGTGTTGTTGCTACATTAAATTCTACAAGGCTTTTAGATTGTGCTGAGAAAACATCTATAGCTAATTGTTGAGACATCGAGTTGTTTCCTGCTAATGTATCGATACCCCACACCCCAGATTCATCTGAGTCCTTCCAATTTGAGCCAGTGTAAATCTGCACTTGTCCCCTTCCTCCGAAACCATCGCCAAATAAAATATTATTTACTTTTTCATCTGCAGTGTCATCTCCTGTTTGCACTAGTGAGGTTGTAGTTGAATATGACCCCACTGCTCCATTTACTATTTCTGCAAATTCAGAAGAGCCGATTCCATATCCGTAGGCTACATTTGTATATGCTATATTATTTGTCCAGGGGCTGGTATTTAATGGTGAATACCCCCCACCAGTTGACCATATTAGTTTTCCGTGTCCTCCCCATATTGTAAGATTAGTTGCATCTTGTGAGCTTGATACATAATATCCTATCTCCCAATCTCCAGCTGTGAAAGTTGCAGCAGGAAATCCTAGGGTCTGATAGTTTGTTCCTGTAGTAATGTCTATAGTTTGGTTTCCTGGTACTAGCCAATATGTATTCCAAAAAAAGGCAGCAGAATTATACCCTGATACTACATCTTGCCATATATGTTCATTAGTTGAGTTGTCCCAGTATATATATTTTGTCCATCCATTATTATATGGAGATGTGTTTGCAGTGTTTGTTCCTGTTCCAGCAGGCCTTACAAATATTCCATATTGAGTTTGAAAATTCCCAGCTTGTGTTCCGTTATGTGTTAGTGCTAAATAAATTCTTTGATAAAATTGTCTATCAGTAGTTCCATCAAATGTAAAATTACCGAGCGATGTAAACTCGTAAAATGTACCACCAGTAGTTGGTTCTCCTGTTGTGCTTGTAAGTGGTATTGGAGGAAATGATGTAAATGAGTTATAGTTATCTACATTTAAAAAGTCTACAGTTACTTGCTTAAAGGCTGGAAGCGTTCCGTATTGTCCTCCTGCTAATTTATAATTTCTTACATTACTTGCTGCTTGTGTGTTTTCTACATATAATTGATACATTCCCCACCATTGCTCTATGGTGTCGCTTGTGCTTTGATAAGAGCCAGACATATTATATTTAAAATTATCTATGTCATTTGGGTTTAATTGCGTTCCAGATTGGTTTTCTTCAAATTGATTTATTTGTATAAAATACCAGCTATTTCTCCACAGAAAACATCGCATTCCCCAGGCTTTACAAATCGCCACTAGTACATCGTAGCAGTTCATTGCTTTGTATTTTATAGTGTCGTTTTCTTGAGATTCTGGTTCATAAAATATTTCTGGCTTGCATCTTGTGTTTGCTAGTGGGTCTAGTGTGGTGTTTGCCATTTCGCCATTATACCAGTTGACAGCAGTCTTAAAATGTGGAGTATGTGGGCTTCCTTGCGTAGTTGAAAAGTACCCACTATTACCTAAACAAATTGATATTAAATCGATAAATGTTCTATTATTCGGATTGCTATTCGATATGTATGTTTCTTCTATATCGTATAAACCTTCTGGTGTTTGGTCTAGGGTGTCTGGTATAAAATCATAATGTTTTAGTGATGCTAGTCCATCAATGCATTTTAGTTTTATATTATACGGCAGTGCATCATCTGGATCGGATGACAAATCCATTAATAAATATCCACCCCACATTGGTCCGTATATTGGGTCGTTTGTTCCACTGACTGTTTCCCTATAAAGTCCTACATAGACATCTCGCTCTTGTCTATTTGTTTTTAAGTTTTTTATATAATTGGCTGCATCTATATCAGTTACCATCATATCGATTGTAAGTGTCGATGGTTTCAAAGGTGCAAACATTTTAGATCCTTCGCTTCCGTATTTTATTTTTACTCCACCTGTGCCTAGCGTTCCTTCTTTATCAAGCAGTGTTGTTTCTACATCATCATAAATTTCGAGTCTGTAACTTATGTTATTATTGCTTCTTATATCAAAGTAGTAGGTTCTGTTAAATGCCATTATATATATCTTTGTCTATTTTCTCCAGTGTCTTCGTTTGCTAGGAATATGTCTTCGCCTTTTAATACTCCACCTACATTTAATGCTACATTCATTTGCTGTTGGTTTCCTAGCATATTTTTAAGTTTAGATAGTGGTGCTACTACTTCTGGGTCATTCTGAGCTCCTGGATATTCTCCTACCAGTGCGTTGGTTGGTCCATATACTATTCCTCCAGAGGCCATAGGTAGTGGTGTAGATGCTATTGTAGCTATTTGAGCAGCTCCAAGTCCAGCCATAACTCCTGCTAGTATTGGTCCAGCGACTGGACCACCTTGTGCTAATGCTTGCACTATTGCTTGAGCCGTTCCCATTATTGCACTTGCTATTTTCATTGCCTTTTCTCGCTTTGCTGCTTTAAGTTCTAGGGCTTTTCTTTTAGCATCTATCTTTTCATCAGCTTGTATTTTCTTTTGTGCATATTTGTCCTCTATCTTTTTTACTGCAGCTTCCTTTTGTTCTTCAGTCATTTTAGACATTTCGACTCCTTTGAGTTCACGCTCCATATCTTTTGTAAATCTTTCATCGCTTGCTATCTGTTCGTTGTCTAGTATTGCTGTTTGTTTTTCGTGTTCAGCTGCAAATAAATTCCCTATTCCAGATAGAGCAGCACCAGCTACTCTAGATATTTCTCCCCAAACTTCTCCTATTTTTCCTGCTAGGTCTTCATATCCTCCTTCTGCCCATTCCAGATATTGCTGAATTAATGATTTTTTCTTCGCTAGAGATTTTTTTAAATCTCCATCGCCATCATCTCCTCCTCCACCTCCAGAGCCTCCTTCTCCTCCTCCACCTCCTTCTGGTACAAGTAAGCTAGTGCCTCCCATAAAGCCTTGGATCTTATCTTTTACTGCTCCTAGTTTATCTGCAAACCATCCACTTACATTGTCTACTGTACCTTGGATGTCTTCTTCTGTTATCATTTGTAAAGGTCTAGCATTCATTGTTTTATCTACAGCATCAGCAAAGTTCTCAGCCGTTTTATCTCCAAACTCTTTGGCATTCTCTTGTATACCATCAAAAGCTTGTGCTATAGTATCTCCTATTCCAGATGTTGCTTTCTTAAATCCTTCTTTTATTTTCTTAGGGTCAGCTGTAAATATTCCCATAATAATATCTCCTACTCCACCTAGCACTTTCATTGCTGAGTCCTTAATCGCTACAAAAATATCAGCTACACTTTTTCCGAAAAATATTAAATATGCTAGTGCTGTTTTGAATGTAAATACTACCCCTTGTATGATTCCTCTAAATGCAGCACTTTCATTATAAAGTGTAATAAAATAATTCACTATTTGCACTAGGATTGCTTTTGTTGTTCCCCAGTTATCATATATTACTTTAAAGATTAAGCCTAAAGCTACAACTACTAATCCTACTGGCGATAAGATTGCACCTAAAGCTGTAACTAATCCACCAGCCAATGTCATCAATGGTCCAGATAAAGCTACAATAGCTCCTGCTCCTACTATTAATTTTTTTGTACCTCCATCTAAAGATGTAAATCCTTTTGCTATTTTTACAGCCCCATTAGCTATTGCAGTAAATACTGGCATTAAAGTAGCTCCCAGTTCTGATGCTGCCATCTTTAAATCATTAAAGGTTTTCTGCATTTTGAAGCCACTAGTTTCGCTTAATGTATCGAAGCCATCAGCTACAAATCCAGCCGAGCCTCCCATCGATTCTAATACTTCGCCATAGGTTTCTGTTTGGTTTCCTAATACTCCCAGCACTCCTTTTAATGCTTGCGATTTACTAAAGAATTGAGTTAGGGGTACTCCTTGGTCTTCAAAGGCTGTTTTAATATCGATTAGCGTTGCTCTTAGTCCCTTTTCGCCTAGGCTTTCTCGTACCGAGTCTCCTGTCATTCCTACTTGATTCAGAGCTCGCTCCATTTGTGGAGTGGTTTTCGCTAGTGCCATCATAACTCCACCGAAACTTGTAGAAGCTGCTTTAGCATCTCCTGTTACTTTTGTGTATGTAGCTATAAAAGCATTAGTTTCCTGGAATGATACGCCTAGGCTTGATGATAGTCCGAGTTGTGTTCCTAGCACTTCGGCTAAGTCTGAGGCTTCAAACATACCCTGCTGTACGGCCGTTCCGAATACATCCAGTGCTTGGGCAGCTGATAGGTTTTCTTCGCCATATGCGTTCTGAGCTGCTGCAGCTACTTTAGCCAGGTCCGTTTGTTCTCCTAGTCCTATTGCCACACCTTTCGATACTGCTTCCAATGTGGACATCGCATTCGCTCCTTTAAGTCCTGCAGATGTTAAGAAGAATAAACCATCGGCTAGTTCAGCTGGTGCTTGGGCTGTTTCGCCAGCTAGTTTCTGAACCTCTTGACCCATCTCATTTACTTCCTTCGCTGAAATTCCGACCAGGGTATTGATCTTGGTCATATTCTTTTCAAAGTCAATAGCCATCTTAGCTCCAGCCACGCCTATCATTGCAAATGGTAGAGTGAAGCTCATAGATATACCTCTACCTATGGCTTTCATTTTTGTACCAAATGCTACCATTCGTTTCTGGGCTATTGCTAGTCCTTTAAAAAGTGGAGATGTAACTGCGTTGATTACTACATTTAAGGAAGCGAGGGCTTTTTTAGGCATTGTCTTTTAATTTTTGTAATTGGTCATCGTACTCGGAGTCTCTTATAATCTTTTCTATATCGTGCTTTTTCTGTGCAGTCGTTTTTATTATTTTTTCCCAGGGGAATGTAGTAATTTTTTTAGGATCTATTCCTCTTTTTAAGTGTGGATTAATAATAACACAGGCCATCCATCTTGCTCGCTCCCATTCTGCTTGTTGGTTTTGTTCGTACAGCTTTTTGCTTCCAATTTGAGCATTGTAAAAATTGCGAGGGCAAATATTATAAAATTGTTCTAGGCTCATTTTTAATTCTCCGAATGCTATCTGTTCTAATATATCAAATGTTATTTCTTCACTACTTTCTTTTTGGCCTTTTTTTTTGGTGTGTCTTCCTGGCCTCCTATATTGTGTCCCATATGTTCTCCGAATATTTCTAAGGCTCTAGTAAGTCCTCCCATATCCGAGTCTAATAAATCGCTTAATTCATCAATTGTTAAATCGAAATCTTGCGATGATTTTCTGCATCCTTCTTCAATTCCTACTAATACTAATTGTAGGGCTTGGTCTAGGGTCATATCCTGTCCTAAATTCATTAATTTGTTTAGCGATGTTCCTGTGGCTGCACAATATTTTCTTAGTCCGTTAAATCCAAAGAAAACAGGATAATTTTTGCTAGCTATTTTTACTATTTCGTATGTCATTTTTTTAATTTGTTAAAGGTTAATTTATAAGAGTTTTCCCCAGCCACCCCTTTAACAAATAAAAAGGCAGCCAGGGTTTACTCTATTGTTGTTATACTGTTGCTTGTACTAATTCTCCAGTTCCACTGAACGATCCACTCCAAGTACTCGAGTCTTCATTTGGTGTATCTGCACTTAAAGATGTTAGGAAAGCCTGCCCAGTCCACTTGATATCTCCTGTTACATCTGTAGAGAATTTTAATTCAAATTGTGTTCTAGCGTAGATGTAAGTGCTGTATAACTCATCAGCTGTTAATCCTGTTACAGCCGTTCCATCTAAGTTTGTAAATATTAACATTCCTTCTACTGAAACTTCCCAGTCTCTTTGTCCTTCTAGTTGGTCTCTCCATCCACCAGAGTCTTTTGTGCTTGTATCTCTTAGGTTGTGATTCATTGAAATTGAAGCTGATGAAGCATAGGCTACTTTTGTGCCAGCTACATAAACTCCGAATTTTGTACCATTAATTACTCCATCTGTTGCCATAATTTTTGATTTTTTTTAGTTTATTATTTTTTTTTATTATTATTTTTCAGTTTTTTTATCTTTGTTATGCTTGTATTAATTCGTTTGTTCCAGTGAAACTTAAGTTAAATGTTGAGTTGTCTTCATTGGGTGCTTCGATTGATGCAGATGATAAAAATGCATATCCACTCCATATTTTTGCATTTAACATATTGGTTGGCTTCATCTGTATATAATTCTTATTTTGTCCTGTATAGAATTCTGTTATTATTTCATCAAATGTAGTTCCTATAGGTGTGCTTCCATCTACTAATCTATAAGCTAGTTTTCCTTCAAACTCCATAGACCATTTCCTAGTTGTTGGTAGTATCTTTTTCCAGTTATGTGTTTCTCTGGCTGAGATATCTTTTGTGTCTGTTTCTACACTAAAGCTCGCAGCTGTTCCAAATAACACAGCTGAGTTTCCTATGTAAAGTAAGTATTCCGTTCCATTAACTATTCCATTTACTGCCATTATCCTATTGTTAAAATTGCCACCTTTACACTTGTCCTAGCACTTACTGTAAATGAAACAGCCGAGTCCGTTCCGTTATAAGATGATACGGCAAAAGTTCCAGCCATTGCACTTGTTCCATTTTCTATTGTTACCACAGAATTTGATTTAGTCAAGTCTCCATATATAGGATTTTCTACGCTCGTTACAATTGTTGTAACTGTTAGCGTTATTGAGCCTCCACTTCCATTTTCTATATATATAAATTCTTTACCACTATTGCTAAAAGTATTAGTTAAAGCTGCAGATGTTAAATCAGTTAGCGTGGGTGTTATTCCTCCTTCTATTATAGTTTGACTATTTATCAGTGCCATTTTTCTCTATTTTTTTCTTTGCCTTTGCTTTTCTTTTTGTTCCTGGTTTAGGCTCGCATCCATCAATAGCTAGTAATTTTTCGTATGTTTCATTGTCGCAGGCTAGTTTGCTTCCTGCAGGAAATACTCGACCCTGTGGGCTAGTGTATTCTTTTGTAAGTTTAATTTCCATTATTATATATTTATCCAGCCGTTAGCTGGGTTGTTAATAAATGCTCTTATAACTTGATGATTTAAGGGATTATATTGTTTGAGTGTTTCTGGTTTTGTTCCATCATATTTCAATATAAATTCTGAACCATCTAGGCTATATCTTAGCGTGTTTCTAAACTCCACCACTTCTGCAAAGTTTATATTATTTATCTCTATTGTTGGTATTATGCAATAATTCATATTTTTAAGGAACATCATTTGTAATGTCCGAGCTTGTCATATTAGTCATTGTACCATTATTATTATTTGAGCTTTCATCTGTAATTGTAGGAAATGCTGCAGTTCCTGTTGGGTCTCCCATTCTCCAGTATCCTTGCAGTCCTGTATGGGCTGCTAGGTCAGTCGGTGTTCCACTATTATATATTGCTGTTACTTGTGCCGATGATAGTTCTATATTAAATAATGCAAACTCATCAATGTTTCCATCTAAATAAAAACTATTTTGCTCGGATGTTCCTATTCTTAAATCTGCAGTAGTATTTTCCATTGCCGTATAACTTCCACTTAGAGATCCTGATTGTGCAGTAGCACTTCCATTTACATATATTTTTAATCCTGTATTTAGTCCAGACCCATTATAAGTGAAAACATAATTGCTCCAGCCACTTGTGCTGATTGCTCCATTCATTTCGCTTTGTATATATCCACCTGTGCTATTATCATATAATCTTATTCTTAATAAATCAGCAGCACTTGTTAATATGTGGTATTCTTTATTTGCAGCTGACTTAGCAAATAATGGAGCTCTTGTCCCATCATTTATTTTAGCCCATAGTGATACACTAAATGGGCTGTCTGTTGAACCATCGCCAAATGTAAAAACATTACTATCTCCTAAACTCAAATAGTCATCAACTCCATCAAATATTAAAGAGTATACATTTGTGTATACATCTGGTGCTGGTATTCGGTTTATTCTAAGTATAAAGTCTAAGTGCTTTATATATACACCCCTTGAGCCGTAGTCATCATCATAGTCATCTACGGATGATTCATAAACACAGGAATCTAGTGAGATTTGACTTGTATATGGTGCAGGCACAGCTCCCCATTCTCTATCTAGTGCATTTCTAACTTCTACTGCTATATTTTCTAATTCTAGGTATGTTTCAGCAAATACTGATATTTGTACTCTAGTTGTGTCTAGGATTGACCTTTGTTTTATTCTTGGGTCTGCTGCTGTACTTATGCTATCTCCTTTTGTGTTTAATGGTACTGAGCTTATTTCTCTATATAATATGTATGGACCACCAGTTGGTTGTTGGCCTCTAATAGCGAATATTTTAGTAGCTGGCACTAAAGCTGTAAGGTCAGCATAATTAGTTAATAACGGATATATAATTGCACCTGATCTCATTATGTATATAATCTTTTTAGTCCTTTTGTTTCTCTTAGTAGCACTTTTTCTACGATTGCTTGACTTCCTGCTAGTAATATATCCCCTGCACTGCTTTGTGATTTATCCCAGGCTGGCCTCATAAATGGATGAGGTTGAGCCGTTGCACTTCCGTATTCCACTATCGCCCCATAATATCCACCTCCTCTTTGATTGTTCTTTGTAGCCGAGCCTCCTGTTGCTTTTGGTCCTACATATAAAGCTGGCAGTTTTCTGCTTGCTCTCGTGCTAAATGCTTTTATACTTCTTTTAAGGTCTCCATCTTTGTTGCTTATTCCAGCTCTTGCTGATTGTATAATTGGTTTAGCTGCTTGTCTAAATACGGCCATAAAGAATTTATTACGCTTTACTGCATAAGGTATTTTACGCATTGCTGCTTGGAGTTCTTTATTTCCTAGTACTGTTCCAGCATTTATAGTTCCTAAATTCATTAGTCGTTATCTTTATATTTTGCTGTGAGCTTTGTCATTTTGTGTCTTCCATCTATATGTGCTATTCCTTCTATATAATAATATGCAAATGTCCCACCAGATAGTGTATGTTTTATTCTCCAGTTAGGCTGTATTAAATTCTTATAAGTTTCGTATCTTATATAAAAATCTACTTTTTGTTCTCCTACTTTTTGTTCTCCTTCATCTGTTTCATTTCCTCCTTTAAATATCATATAAGTCCATACTTTACTTATTCCACTTGCAGCGACCCAAGTTTCATCTTGTATTCCTCCATAGTTTGCATTTTGAGTAAATGTATTACTTTGTATTTGTACTGGTGTATCTAGTTCTCCTACTGAAATCATAAAGTTTGTATTTTATATGGGTTCATTAGGTATTGTGCTGTTCTTGGTATTTCTGATACTATTTTTCCTACTATTACTGATTGTCTATTTTCGTACATATCAGCTACAATTATTTTAATGCATTGTATTAGTGGGTCTGGTATTTCTGCTATTGTTTTATATCCTACATTATAAACTGCACGCCATTTTTGAAATACATCATCTGGTTCTAGTAATGTTGCACTGCTTAACACATAAACTCTAGGAGGTTTTATTCGTTCTATAAATTCTATTCCTGTTGTTTGTGTAGTCCACGCTCCAGTAACATATGCTTGTACTCTTGGTGCTTCTATTACAGGTGTTGCACTTGAGTCAGCTGATAAAAGTGGACTTTTATATAAAATATTCAAATCATTTATGGTAAAACCATATTGTATTAATGCTGTGTCAAGCATAAAAATATTACAAAATTCTTCTATTCTATGCACTGCTGCTTTTTCTAAACCTTCTATGTAATTATCATCATCTGTAAAGGTTATACGCAAATGTTCTTTCAAGTCAGCCGTGCTTACTATTTGTGTATTATGATGTGTTACGACTTCTAAATATTTCATTTTTAGCTTACTTTTCTTTTAAAATCTTATACTATTTTATCTTGTTTATTTCGTTTTTTCTTAACCTAGTAAATTACAATAGTTTAATTATCTTGATTTTTAGGTAACCTTTGTACGTTGCACTTGCATAATCGACTACAAGGCTTTATTTGTGCCTTAGAATTGATTTTGCTATTTTTTAAAAAAGGAAGAAACAAGGAGAAAAATTCTCCAAGTTTCGACCATTTTTTTTTATAATTATGCCTCAATTAAATTAGCAAAAGCAAGGTTATTTTGCACTGCATCTCCATCTACTAATGTAGTTGCGATAAGCGTTCCTAGTCCTTGTCTTGACTTAGTGTATGGGTCATATAATAAATCCAATCCACCGAATTGAGCTAAGTGTACTTTAGAGAAATCTCCGAATAAAGCCTGTGCTTTATTAGCTGCACCTCCATTTCCTACATTAGTTGAAAAGAAGCCATAGTAGTTATTTAACTCTTTAGTATCTGGATTCCATAATGCTGCTACTCCAGTCGTTTGTAATAAAGATCTGATAGAAGAATAAGCATCTTTGTCAAATATGTAAGCCATTCTAGAACCTTCTAATGGTACATCGTTTCCTAATACTGTAGCTTCTAAGTTAATAAAATCTGCAGCAGTTACACCTACTGCACCAGCAGCTGCATCAGCATAAATTGAAGCTGGAGCACCTGTTACATCAGCAGTAGCTAATAATGCTTTTTCCCAAGTTGAAGCTATGTTTGCTGCCATATTTCTACGGATTGCTGCTTCTAGTCCAGCGTTTTGAGTCATTGCTTCTTTTGATAAATCTACAACAGAGATTAATTTTTTAGGAGACAATGTGATACTTGTAGTTACACCAGCAGCTGCTACATCAGCTCCAGGGTCTTCTGCTACCCAGCTTGATGTGATGTCAGAAACTACAGGGAATTTTTGGTCAGCTACACCAGAGTAAAAGTTAGCTCCTGCACTTGCAAGTACTAAGTTTGCTTCTAATTGGTCAGTGAATGATTGTACTTCTAATGGGCTAGATGCTGCAGTTGTTACTGCTGCTCTTTGGTTTAAGATAGAATGTGGAATTGCTACACCTCTATATGTTTGGTGTGGAGTTTCGTTTCTAGCTTCCTGGTCCATCTCTTTTACTAATCCTTCTAATTTTCCATTTACTGCTTGCTTCATTGCATCTTGGAATGAGTAAGATCTTTTGTCTTTGTCTACTGTTGTAGATACAGAAGCTCCACCTACTGCTGCTGCTACTCTCATTTCGTTTTCCATTCTTTCTGCTCTTTTGATTTCTAAATCTAACGCATCAATTTTATCTAATGTGTTATCTACTTCTGTTGCTTCAGCCTCGTTTAAGTTTCTAGTTTCTCCTTCAGCAGTATTTTTAATACTTTCCAAAGTTTCTACTAAGCTTGAGCGAGTCTCTTTTAATTCTAGTGACTTTTTCATTTTCTTCTTTTTAATAGATTAATTTTTAAATTTAATAGTGTATTCAATTCGTAGCTTTTCTCTTGTTGTTTTCTTTTATTTTCTTTATCCATAAAGTTAGACCTTTGTGCTAGTGCAAGATCGTTTGCTGAAGGGTAAGCTGGCAAACTAACTGGGCTTACATCATATAATCGTTTGACTTTTTTGATGGTTCTGATATCTGCACCATTCTCTGCTCGCTCCCAGTAGTCGCCATCTTTTCCGATTGTGAAGGCAAAGCTAGATTGAGTAATATTCCCAAGTCTCATATTTTCTTTTAAATCTCGGCCAGCCGTTGTATCTGGTACATCTAGTTCATATCTTAGTCCTGTTTCATCTACGCTTAATCTTAGCGTTCCTGCTTCTGTTCTTCCTAGTAGGTAGTTTGGGTCGTGGTTGAAATAAGCACGCACATCGTTTCCTAGCACATCATCGAATGCTCCAGGCTGTATCTTTTCTCTAAAGCCTCCCAGGTCTTCGCTTAGGCTGTTAAAAACGGCAGCGTGGCCTATAACTACATCCTTGCCTTCTTTTGTGTCTAGTCGGCTTTCTATATTAAAGTATCGTTTTTCTGATGTATGTTTTTTATCCCATACATTTACTTTTTCCTTCGCTCTATATTCATCTTCTTCTTCCTCCAGTTCTTCTTCTTCTTCCTCATCTATTTCTTCTTCCACTTCTTCTTCACTATCGTGTCCTGGGATGTGGTCGTTTTCTTCTACTACTTCTTCATTGATTTCTTCTCCCACGACTTCATCCACGATCTCCTCCTCCACCATCTCATCTTTTTCATCAATTTCCACACCTTCCCAATGTTCACTCTTACCATAAATGATAGTAATGGTGTCTTTTGTTTCAATAACTTTTTTAATATGTCTCGCATTTATTTTTCGTTCCATTGTATTTACTTCTATTATTTTTATATTTTCTTCATCATCTATATTTTCAAATCTCTCAAAGTAAGAATTTATATAAGACTTCCATTCTTCTGGCCTTTCATTTTCTGCTACTTCTAAACATTCAGATTTACTTCTTTTGATATATATAATTTCTGCATTTAGTTCCTTTGCTAAATTTTGTCGTACTGCTTTAATAGGGCTAGAATTTATTATCCAAACTCTAAGATTTTTCTCCTTTTTTATTTCACTATAAAACTTTTCTCTCATAGCAAAAATATATTTTCTTAATGCTTCTATATGTATATGTGATTTTGTATCTGTTAAGGCAGAATGTATTTTATCAAAGTCCCAGACTATATCATTATCTCTTTTATTTTGTGCTACATAAGTATTTTTACCAGAGCAAGGAGCTCCAGATACGATTTTTATATTTCTTTCTATTTGAGCTTCGCAAATTGCTAGCCTTTGATCTGTATCGTATTCCTGCATAGTATCATCATCCATACACCTATTCATAAACTCTTTGTTAGTTTCGTTTTTATTAGGCTTTGGTATCGGCATCTGTATTTGTTTTTAAAGTTCCACCATCTATTATATCATTAAGCGTAGCCATATTCAATTGCATAAAGTGATTAGAGCCTCCTTCAATCGTTGGTAGTTCTTCTAACCTTCTTATTTCATCTATGCTCATTGCTCCTATGTTTAGCATTGTTCTGTAGTATTCGCTTCTATCTTTTGGTGTGCCTCTTAATAAAGCATTGACTATAAATTTCGTTTGTACCTTGCCTTGTTCGTTTGTTCTAAATAGTTTAGTATTCATCTCGCTTTCCATCATTATTAAATACGGCATTAAGCTGTATTGCACAAATTCTCTACTTTGCTCTGAGATATTATTAAAGCTAGATTTTGTTAGGTCTCTTAGTAGGTGTGGAGGCAAATTAAATAAACGAGCAATTTCTGTTATACTGAATTCTCTAGATGTTAAGAATTGAGAGGCCTCATTTGATAGGCTGATCTGTTGAAATTTAAGACCTTCTTCCAGCACCATTGTTTTGTTCGCATCTGCTATGTTTGTGTAGTTTTCCTGGAATGAAACTTTAAGCCTTGATATTGCTTCATCTGATAGATGTCTCTCTGTAGAAAGCACCCCGCTTACTTTTGCTCCATTGCCAAAGTAAGAATTTCCATATTTTTCTAATGCTAATCCATAGCCGATTGCATTCGCTCCTACATCTACTGGAGATAGACCTACTAATCCATCTGGAGACATTACTTTAAAGTGTAATATGTCAGCACTATCTACAATT
>TARA_R110001583_G_scaffold194956_2_pt1 | contig 23659 bp, 23 predicted proteins | sample TARA_R110001583 | Tara Oceans TARA_R110001583 (sample SAMEA4398432) | marine metagenome | biome: Polar Biome; feature: [MES] marine water layer (ENVO:01000295) within the mesopelagic zone...; material: water (ENVO:00002006), including particulate matter (ENVO:01000060) such... | reverse complement strand
CATTTATGGCACTTTGTGAATCCTAATACTCAACAATCCCTAAAGTGCATTAAAATAAAAATACGAAGGCCCGGAAACGTTATGCGCCGGGCCTTTAATCAATCTATCGCGCGCACAAACAATCCATCAGGCGCGCAATGCTGCCTGAGCCACAACTTCCAGCGCACTGGAAAACCGCGAGCGGTCCTTTTGCGTGAAACCGGCATTGCGGCCCTGTTCGCCGGTAACTTCGCGCATATGGGCGGCAATTTCACGCCCGGCCAGCGCATTGGCGATATTGGCCTCGGTAAAGGCTTTGCCGGTCGGTCCTAATACATGCGCGCCAAGTTCCAGCCCGCGCGATGCCAGCGGAATATCGGCTGTAATGATAATATCGTTGGCACCGGCATTTTCCGCAATCCAGTCATCGGCGGCATCGGGCTCTGGCGGCACAAAAATACTTTGGATCAGCGGGTTCCGCGACGGGCGAATGCCCCCGTTTGAGACCAGAAACATCTGCATCTGATGACGTTCGGCAACACGTTCGCATTCGGCCTTTACCGGGCAGGCATCGGCGTCAACAAACAGTCTGGGGCGTTGGGGCGTTAGTGTTTGATTTTGATCTGACATGGGCTGATCATCGCGCCAGATGCATTAAAGTCAAGCGGATCATGCCTGTTGCGCGGCAACTTCTTCGGCGGGGGCATCGCCAATCACCAGCAACGCCAAACCGCCAATCGCCACGATAAAACCAGACACCGCAACCGTGGCATGAAATGAATACCAGTTGGCAATGGTGCCCATCAAAAGGTTTCCGGTAAGGCCACCGACAAACAATGTGCTGATGTAATAGCTGGTTGCCATACCGGGCCGGTCACGGGCAAAATTTTGCACAAATGTCATGCCAATGGCGGCAAAAAGCCCATAATACAGCCCATCCAGTGCGCCAAGGGCCAAAACATGCAGCAAGGTTTGCGCATGATAGACCAGAAAGAAAAACAGCACCGCAAAGCTTGCCGCAATCATCAATCCACGCCGTTCGCCAATGCACCGGATCAATCGGGTAGACACGTAAATCGCGATTACCTCGACAAAGCATTTCACCGTCAACTCGAACCCGGCGGCAGACGGGGCCAGACCAAGGCTGGCGGTGAAATAAAGCGGCATGGTGGTTAAAAACAGAACATGCCCGGTCGAGATCAGATAAACCGGAAGGCAGGCCAACAGCAAACCGCGATTAAACGGCACCTTTTGCCCCGGCGTGATGCTGCCGGGATGGTGGGTTTTAAAGGCTGATGGCACCACAAAAAAACAAAATGCCAGCCACACTGCCCCTAACACAGCGATGGCAAAATAAATGACGGTAAAGCCAAATGCGCCATAAACCGACAACGATATGGCAGGGCCGACCATCCAGCCCAGCGATGTTTGCATCCGCAACCAGGAATTGAATTTTTTAACATCGCGGCCGGTTTGTTCGGCAAACAAACGCCCGAACGAATACACCACCGATAACGCACCGGACCCAACCCCGATCAGGACCGAGGCGACACCGGCATATACCCAGTAAACCTGAAAGGTACCGATAATTCCCATGCCGATGGTAAAACAGCTAATGCTGATCAGCAGCAAACGGCGAACCGGCACGCCCCGGTCAATCGCATGGCCGTAATAACGGTTGGTAAACAGTGTGACCACCACCTTGATGATGGCCGCGACACTGATTTTCCAAGGGGCTTCGCCCAGACCATCGACAACAAACAAACCGCCCAGCGGGGCCGACATTGAAGAGGTAAACGCCCCGACCAGCACAACCCCAAGCACGAGAAAGGGAAAACGGTTAAGAAAGGCCATCATGCCCGTTAACGGGGGATGCGAACCGCGCGTTTGCCCCTTGCTTGCCTGTTTCGCCATTCCGCGCATCCCTTGCTGCTCCATCGAACCTGACGGCATGTTTTAAAAACAAGGACGCTAACTGAAAACCATAAAACAGGAACAGGCAGAAACTGTCACATATATGCCATCAGACTAACCTGCCAGCCCGCCAACGAAATTGGCCAGTTCTGGCGTTTTTGGATTGGCAAAAACTTCTTCAGGGGCACCTTTTTCGTGGATGCGGCCATGATGCATAAAGACCAGCGTATCGCAAACTTCACGGGCAAAACGCATTTCATGGGTCACCATCACCAGGGTCATGCCTTCCTCGGCCAATTGGCGCACAACGGCCAGCACTTCGTTGACCAGTTCAGGATCAAGGGCCGATGTTACCTCGTCGCACAGCAACACGCGCGGCTTCATGGCCAGGGCGCGGGCAATGGCAACACGTTGCTGCTGCCCGCCCGAAAGCTGATCGGGGTAATGCGACATTTTATCGGCCAAGCCGACCTTGACCAGCATTTCTTCGCCAATGGCGCGGGCTTCGGCCTTGGACTGTTTTTTCACTACCTGTGGTGACAGCATCACGTTTTCAAGCGCCGTATAATGCGGAAACAGATTGAACTGTTGAAACACCATGCCGACATTCAGGCGCAGATCGAGAAGGTCGGTATCATGGTCGCCAACCTTTTTACCGGCCACCATGATGGTGCCGTCATCAATGGTTTCAAGGCCGTTGATGGTGCGTAAAAGCGTGCTTTTACCCGACCCGCTCCGCCCGATCAGCGCGATAACCTGGCCTTCATCGATTTTAAGATCAATGCCCTTAAGGACCTGCACCGCGCCAAAACTTTTGTGAATGGCATGAAGCTCAACGAGAGACATTATGAAGTTTTCCTTCCAGGCGGCGGGCATAAAGCGATAACGGATAACAGATGAGGAAATAAAGCACGGCAACACAGCCATAGACGGTAAAGGGCGCATAGGTGGCGTTGGTGATCATGGTGCCGGCCTTGGTCAATTCGACAAAGCCGATAATCGAGGTCACAGCCGTGCCCTTAACCACCTGCACCGAAAAACCGACCGTGGGTGCCACTGCAATGCGCAAGGCCTGCGGCAGGATGATATAGCGCATTTGCTGGGTAAAATTCATGCCCAGTGTCGCCGATGCCTCCCACTGGCCTTTATTGACCGATTCAACACAGCCCCGCCAGATTTCGGTTAAAAACGCACTGGTAAACAGGGTTAAGCCCAACATGGCGGCGATCCAGGGCGACACATCGACCCCGATCAGGGGCAAACCAAAAAACAGGATAAACAACTGCATCAAAAGCGGGGTGCCCTGAAACAGTTCAACATATCCGCGCACCAGCCGCATGGCCCACGGGTTCCCTGCCGTGCGCGCCAGCAGCAACACCAGGGCGACAAACCCGCCCATGATAAAGGCAACAAGCGACAGCAATACCGTCCAGCGGGCCGCAAGCAGCAGATTATAAACAATATCCCACAGGGTAAATTCAGGCATGGTGCCGCCGTTCAAACAAAAAGTTACCGAAGATTTTCAGGATCTGGCGCAAGAGGATCGACATCACCAGATACATCCCGGTCGTGACGAAATAGACCTCGAAAGCGCGAAAATTCATGCCTTGAATATAATTGGCAGCAAAGGTTAGTTCCTCGGCGGCAATTTGCGAACATACCGACGAGCCCAGCATCACAATCACCACCTGGCTGGACAATGCCGGCCAGATTTTTTTCAAGGCCGGGCGAATAACGATATAGCGAAAAATCTGTACCCGGTTCATCGCCAGGCTTTGGGCGGCCTCGATCTGGCCTTGCGGAATGGCCTGAATACCCGCCCGGACAATTTCGGTCGAATAAGCCCCCAGATTAATAATCATCGCCAGGGCCGCAGCCTGAAACTCTGTCAGTTTCACACCCAGCGCAGGCAAGCCGAAAAAGATGAAGAACAATTGCACCAGAAACGGTGTATTGCGGATAAGTTCGACATAGACAGCCACGGCCTGACTGATGACAGGGGTGCGTGAGGTTCTAGCCCACGCCCCCAAAATGCCCAGCCCGACACCGGCGACCGCGCCAATCGCTGCCAGCTCTGTTGTCAGAACAACCCCGTCAAGCAGCAGCTTCCAATGTGGAATAATTGCGCCAAAATCAAATTGATAAGCCATTAAAACACAGTCACCAGGTTGTCGGAACAGATCAGAATTTTTCTGGCAGTGGGTTGCCCAGCCACTGAATGGAAATGTCGTTCAGGCGACCGTCTTTCAGCGATGCGGCAATAATTTCATTTACCTTGGCTTTCAGTTCCGGCTCTTCCTTGTTCAGCCCGACATAGCAGGGAGAATTTTTGATCAGGAATTTCGGTTCCGGTTTGCGCGGCGGGTTCCGTTTGATAATCGCAGCGGCGGTTACGTTGCCTGTGGCAATGACCTCAACCTGGCCCGACAGGAAGGCAGAAATGGTGGCATTGTTATCTTCATACCGTTTGATATCGACATCTTCGGGCGCGATTTTCTGCAATTCCATATCCTCGATGGTGGCGCGCGTGACGCCAAGGGTATGGCCACTCAAATCTGCCGGGCCTTTGATATCAATATCGGCCGGGCCAAACACGCCATTAAAGAACGGGGCATAGGGATCGGTGAAATCAATCACCTTTTCGCGGTCCGGGTTTTTGCCCAATGTTGAAATAACCAGATCAACCTTGCCCGTGGTCAGATAAGGAATACGGTTATTGGTCGTAACCGGCACCATTTCCAGTTTAACGCCGAGATCACTGGCAATCAGCTTTGCCATGTCAATGTCATAGCCCTGCGGCTGCATATCGATGCCAACAGTCCCAAAAGGCGGAAAATCCTGTGGCACGGCAATTTTGATCACGCCAGCATCCTTGATCGCATCGAGTGCGCCCGCCGCCGATGCCCCGGCAAGCGGGGCTGCCATCATTGCCATCGCAGCAAGTGTAACCTTAAGGAAATTCTTCATCTGCCTCTCCGGATTCATTTTTGTGAAAGTGTTAAGTTCAAATTTTAACCATCAATAATTTGTGCATATTTTTTGCGCTATTGTCCATGCCAAATTTTGCATCTTGCTAAAATTTAACTTCAAATTTGGCTAAATATACTGAAATATAATGACATTTATAAACACCCCCCTAACCAGCTGGTCTGACCAGTTAGTGGAGATTGAATGAAACACAATGAAAGCGCGCCCGAACGCGCCGCACGGGACATCCGAAATCTGATCAAAACCAAGGTATTTCAAAAAGGGGACTCGCTCCCCTCGCAGCGCATTCTTGCCCACGAGCTTAATGTCAGCCGGGCCAGCCTGCGCGAAGCCCTGGCAACACTTGAGGCCTTTGGTCTGGTTCGCATTCAAGCCGGGAAAGGTGTTTTTGTCACCGACCCGCAAGATGGCACACCGCGCGATGCGCAATCGGCCCACCATGCCGCACAGGTTTACCAGTTTCGGCTGGCGATTGAACCCTATGTGGCGGGGTTGGCAGCACAGGCGCGCACCAACACCCACCTGTCTGCCCTTAAAAGCAGCATTGAAGAAATGCGCCAGGCGTTGCTGGAAGATAATTTATTTCAGGCAGCAAAGGCCGACACGGCCTTTCACAACATCCTGTTGCAGGCCGCAGATAACCCGTTATTTCTAAAAGCGATGCACCCGACAGCGCAAAGTATTCACGAGAACCAGATGCTACCCTTTGCCAATGCAGCCGTCCTTCAGGCACCGCTACAGGAACACGAGCAGGTTTTGCGCTTTGTCCGCGACCGCAACCCGTCGCGTGCCCGCGATGCCATGCATTTCCATGTGCTAAGTGCGGCAACCCGGGCCAATATTGCTTTCTTGCGCCCATAAAGCATGTTTCCTTTATCGCGCAGCCCGGCAAAGCTGTACCGGCCAAATCAAAAAACACACCCCGAAAACGAAACAATCCCCGCCTGGTTTCCCGGGCGGGGATTGAAAATCAGCGTCACCTCGAAAGGCGACAAGCCGAATTAGGAAGCGGTCAGATCGTCAGCTGAAACGCGGCCCGAACGTGAGTCGGTACGCAGTTCGTAGTTGATCTTGTCGCCTTCCTGCGGGTGACGCAGGCCAGCGCGTTCAACTGCACTGATGTGCAAGAAAACGTCGTTTCCGCCTTCGTCCGGCTGAATGAAACCAAAGCCTTTAGTTGCATTAAACCATTTTACGGTACCAGTTGCCATTTTAATCTCTCCTATGAGTATAGTTGGCCCAAACTGTCAGACAGAACCCCGCGTGGATCCTGTCCATCTTCTTGGAAATCAGCTTACGCGACAGAATGCCGCGGGCGATTTCCTGTTTTCGACCGGCCACGATCGGAAGCATTCTGTGCTCCCCTTGCCGGACCGGAATTTCGTGAATTTCGGCTGGGACGACCCGCATCGGCATTTGCACTGCCATTGCCGGTCGCACCGGTTTTGCCCGAAGACGTTTTACCCAAAAACGCAACGCTCGATGCGATACGGTTCTGGCTGACATCGCTGCCACCGTCACGGTCATTGCGCGTGTTGCGTGTCGTGTTTCCACGAACGGCACCACCATTGCCACCACGGCCCGGACGGGCCGGTGCACCATCACGGCTGTTGCGCGCGACAAAACCGGTCTTTACCGGCTGCGCTGCTACAGCATCATTGGTACCATTTGCGGCAACAGTTGAATTTTCATTGCGCGGTGCGTCGGCGACCGGTTTACGGCCACCTTTGTAACGCCCTTGTGCCGGCTTTGCTGCCTGGCCTTCGCCACGATTGGGGCCGGCAGTGCGACCACCATCAGAACGGCCACCGTCTGCACGACGACCATTGGCACCACCACCATTATTGTTACGGCCACCATTCCCGTTACCTGCTGCACCGCGGCTGGAACGACGCGGCCCCTGCTCTGCACGGTTGGCCGCAGTTTCCGCGTCCTGTTGTGCAGCAGCCTTGGCATCCCGGCGATCAATCGACGGAATGGTCTGGCGGGTTGTGCGTTCAATATCGCGCAACAGGCTACGTTCGTCATCGGCGCAAAACGCAATCGCATGACCAGCAGCACCCGCACGGGCGGTACGACCAATACGATGAACGTAGCTTTCAGGAACGTTGGGAAGTTCGTAATTGACCACGTGGGTCACACCATCAACATCGATACCGCGTGCGGCGATGTCGGTGGCAACCAGAACCTGAACCTGACCATCCTTAAAGGCGGCAAGGGCGCGTTCGCGCTGGTTCTGGCTTTTATTGCCGTGAATGGCAGAGGCACTGATTTTGCAGGACTCAAGATGGCGTGCCACCCGGTCCGCGCCGCGTTTGGTGCGAGTAAAGACCAGCGTACGACCAAAAGCCGGATTATCAAGCAGTTCGGCCAGCAATGCCCGTTTGCGTGATGATTCAATCAGATAAACCGACTGATCCACACGTTCGGCAGTGGTAGAGACCGGCGTCACCGACACTTTGATCGGGTTACGCAGCATGTCGCCAGCCAATTGCCCGATCTGGGTGGGCATGGTTGCCGAGAAAAACAGGTTCTGACGGGATTTGGGCAGCATCTTGACGATACGGCGGATCGGCGGCAGGAAGCCAAGATCCAGCATATGGTCGGCTTCGTCGAGGACGACGACTTCAACCTGGTCAAGTTTCAGCTTGCCGCTGTCAACATGGTCAAGCAAACGCCCCGGCGTTGCGACAAGCACATCGACACCCGGCGTAATCGCCTTGATCTGCGGACCGGGCGAAACCCCGCCCACAACAACAGCAACAGTGGTTTTGGTAAAGCGGCCATAAGCACGGAAGCTGTCGCCAATCTGGGCGGCCAGTTCACGCGTCGGAGCCAACACCAATACGCGGCAATGCCGGGGTGTCGTCCGTTTTTCTGATTTGGAAAGACGGTCTAAAATCGGCAGTGCAAAAGCAGCGGTTTTGCCGGTGCCGGTCTGGGCAATACCCAGAAGATCTTTACCTTCCAGAAGGGAAGGAATGGCCTGTGCCTGGATGGGCGTCGGCGTAACGTAACCTTCGTGCGTTAAGGCGCGAAGTACGGGCTCGGCCAGGCCGAGATCCGAAAACTGGGTCAAATAAATAGTTCTCTTAGGTTTGCGGCAGCAGACAAAGGGAATCGGCCCTTGATATGTTTAAAGTACAGGTCTGCGCCTTGCATCTCTTTGGAATCACCCGCGTAGCAGGGCAGTTCTATGCTGTTCTTCCGTAATCGCTCAACAGGCTGGAACAGGTTAACGTTCCTTCTACGCTACTGGAGCAATCAAATGACTTGGGCAAGATACGCAGAGTTTTTCAGGATTGTCAAACGGGTTATTTCATCTTGCCGCCCACGTTTTTCACAAAACAAAGGAGAACTTAGGGTTTCCCATCCAAAAAAACATTTTCGCGATGCCAATTTAAGCAGTCGCCATTCGGCGTAAAACGATAAGGCAGATTTAGAGGGGTCCCGTTGAATTTACCGAAATAACTCATAACACTATCAGATTCGCTACCCTTTAAGCTGTAGCTCAATTCGATGTGCAACTGACGGTCTAACGTCCAAAACCCTAGGTCAAACGCCTTATCATGGATAGAGCAAAGCGCAATGCCATTATCAGGCCGCAACCGCAAATGAGGGTCCATGCTCCACGGTATAATATGAGACGCCACCAGCAAGTTTGGGATATTCAGCCCACAGACTCCACAACGATGATGATAGCCTGACAATACCGCAGTCCGGAAAAAAGACTGACCAACCCGACTTTTTCGGAGCGATACACTTTCAGTTTGGCTTGGTGCACGCCCCAAAAAAGGCATCGCCCCTTCATCAAGTTGATGAAAAGAATCCGACATGACGGTGTTTTCGGTGCGATCTGGATTCGTCGAAACCAGATGTTCAAATGCATCTTCGACTTTCGCAACAACGGCATCTGGCTCGGCGATAAATGCACGCATAATATCGCGGTCCGCCTTGCTTGCACCTTTTAACCCTTTACCATTCATCGCCGGATCAAGGCTGGCAAAGTTGCACAACTTCATTGTCAATGAACTTGGCGTTCGATTCAGCAATGTGGAAACCTCGATAATCCGGGGCTGATATTGGTGAAACTGGCCGAACTCCAGCTCAAAATACACCTTGAGTGCAACCAGCAACTCAGATTCGATCCATTTACGGCCCGCCATACATCCCCCAATGCGTTAAGAAAGGCATATAAACGCCCCCTTAGCACAGAGTGGAAGATATTTATTTACAATCAGTTACCAGTGCAATCACTGACCCATCGCACCACAAGGATTATAAGCCTCACAGGGATTCGTTGCAGCACATGGGTTGGTCACAGCGCAGGGGTTACTCATGGCTGGGGCGCAAGGATTGCCCGCACCACATGGGTTAAACGCCGCGCACGGGTTGGCGGCGGCACAGGGATTACCTGCGCCACACGGGTTATATGCCCCACATGGATTGGCGGCAGCACACGGGTTTTGTGCAGCACACGGGTTAAACCCGGCGCAGGGATTGTCGTTTGCCCCGTCGGCCCCGCACGGGTTCGCCATGCAGGGGCTTGCCGCAGCACAAGGATTGGCCGCAGCGCACGGGTTGCCATTGCCATTGCCCGGTGCGGCTGTCTGTGCAGGGTTGGTAATGGCAGGCGGATTGGCGTTGGCGTGACTGAAATGGTCAGCCGCGATGGCACCGCTGGCCGCCAGAAAAACCGCGCCATAAAGCAAATAATTACGATCGGTCATTTCTTTTTAAATCCATCGAGGCCAAAAATCGGACGGGCGGCAATCCCGAACAGGCTGCCGGTAAAAGCTGCGGCAAACCACAGCCAGCCATGCAAGCTGCCCGAGGCAATGCCACTAAACAGCGCACCAATATTGCAGCCAAAGGCCAGACGCGCCCCATAGCCCATCAAAATCCCGCCAATCGCGGCTGCGACCAGCGATGCCAGCGGCACACGGACCCGCGGGGCAAATTTACCGGCAAGGGCAGAAGCCAGCGCCGCCCCGATCAGAATGCCGAAATTCATCACCGACGTATCATCGGCCAATACTGAATTATGCAAGGCCCGCGCCGGGCCCGGCCAATTCCAGAACGCCCAGTTTTCAACACCAACCCCGAATACCTGGGCAATTTTGGCACCCCAGACACCAAAGCCGAACGTAATCGACCACGGATGACCGGTAACCAGCAAAGTCGCAACATTCATCGCAGCCAGCAAAAGACCGGTGCCAACCAGCGGCCAAGGCCCCTGCAAAAAGCGCGACCAGCCCAAACGGGACGGTGCAAAAACCGTTTCAAGGGCGCCATGTGCGCGGCGTTCAATCACCACCGTAACCAGCGCAACCAGCGCCAAAGCAACCAAAGTTACAATCACGCCGCCAGCCGGACCAAAAACCGCCCCCAGACCAACCGGAGGGATGGAGGGCAGCGTAAGCCACATCGGCAAATGTGCCGTGCCGATTAACGCACCCAGAACAAAAAAGGCCAGGGTCACCAGCATCCGGGCCGACCCACCACCCGCTGTAAACAACGTGCCAGATCCACAGCCGCCGCCAAGCTGCATGCCAAAACCAAACATCAGCGCCCCAACCAGCACCGACACTCCGACAGGTGCAAGAGCACCCACAATCGGGCTGCCCAACGGCGTGCCGATGGCCAGCAGCGGAATAAAGGCAATGGCGGCAACCGCAATCATCAGCAACTGTGCCCGCATGCCCCGGCCCCGGCGCTCAACCGCCAGCCGACGCCAGCCGCCGGTAAACCCGAACGATGCATGATAAAGGGCCAGCCCCAATACCCCGCCAATCAGATAAACCACCATCTGATGCAGGTTAACCGCCTGGGCAATGATCAGCGCGACCGCAACAAAGATGACAGCGCAAATGGCCGCCGGGCCACGATCAAAGATAAATCGGGGCATGGGTGCCGGTTGCGTCCGGGCCGCTGCCCCACTGGTTTGCGTCATGATTGATCCTGAAGTTTTATATTCTGTTCAATACCGGATACGCCGGACGGATGCGGGGCTACTTGAAGGTATCATCAAGCCGCCCCTTAACATTCCGCCCCGGGCAAAACCGGACATATTGCGCAGATCACCTATATGGTTCGTCACACGATATAAGGGCAATGTTGGCCCCTGCCCTTGCAGGGACAATTCACATATCGCAGCCCCCGCAGGCGACCGGAAACCCCAAATATTACCGGGTTTTCACCACATCGCGCGACGGATCGGCAGCCCAATCAGCCATCGAGCCATCATACATTCTGGTGTTTTTGTTACCCGCCACTTCCGACAGGCCAAACCACGCCACCGATGCCCAATGGCCGGTATTGCAATAGGTGATTTCCTTACTGTTTTCAGAAACACCGGCTTTGCCCGCCAGTTGTTCGATCACATCGGACGCCACAAACTTGCCTTGCTTGTCATCATAGAATTTTGACTGCGAAATATTGACCGCACCGGGGATGGCCCCAAAACGGGCCACGACCGGGCTTTTGGATATGCCTTCAAACTGCGCTTCCGGACGGGCATCAATCAAAGCGACACCGTTTGATTTTGCCGCCGCAACATCCTTTGCACTGGCAACCAGTTCCGGACGATAATGCGCGGTAAAGGCCACCTTTTGCGGGGCGACAATGTCGGTGGACGTATCGCCATTTGCAGCAACCCATGCGCGCTGCCCGCCATCAAGAATGGTCACCGCATCATGGCCCAGTACTTTAAACGTCCAGTAAACACGGGTGGCCGCTGCAAAATCGCTGGAATTATCACCAGCAGGCACAATCACGACCTGTTTGTCGTTATCAATGCCCAGGCTGCCCACACGTTCTGAAATCACATCAACGGGCGGCAACATGCCAACCACATCGCCCACTTTGGCGCGCCAGCCAAATTTACCATAAGGCGCAGCAACCGCACCGGGAATATGACCCGCAGTATAAGGGTTGCCCGATTTACCGGGCGCGCGAATATCCACGACAACCAATGACGGATTTTCAAGATTATCCGCCAACCATGATGTATCGACCAGCGGCTTTTCGGTCAGCCGTTCGGCCCGGGCAGCGGTTGCGCCAACCATCAGGGAAAGGGCGGCAAAGCCTGCTAAAATATAAGAACGCATCACGCGGGACCTCCAAAAAAGAAATTCTGTTTGTAGGTCTTATATATTTTCCACCACATATTAGTCAAATATTTTTAAATAACATTATTTTTATGTTGTTTTTATCTCTCAGAATGGGCGACACAGCACGGCAAACACCGACATTGGCCTGATACCGTCGGGCAAAATGTAATCCGCTTAGTTCGCAGCCCCTGGCACATCCACCCCAAGGGCAGCAAAGGCGGTGCCAATCCGGTCTATTTTCCGTATTTCAGCCTGGGTCGTTCCTGTATCATCCTGCCCTTTGTAGTAGGAGCAATATTCCGGAATGATCAGTGTGTTTTCGATCACCCGTAAATCATAAAAGTCTCCAATGGCGTTCCGCTCGATGATCAGGCGCATTTTGGCGTAGGGGTATAAATCCCCGTCAATCACAACGCCATGTTCGGTTAAAACACACGGATCATATCCATCGGTCCATGGACGGGCATTGTTATTTAAAAATGTCAGCGCAACATCCGTTGGCATAAAATCAACTGCCGTCCGATCAATCGTCGCATCTTTAAACTCGCACCCGGCCAACACAAAAGCAGCCAGGCACCCCAACCCCACAAATCGTTTTTTCATACTTTTTCCCTAAAACTGTAACGGTAAAAACCTGCCCCGTTCCTGCCGGTGTGAGCTGCAATTTTGCGTCACAGGCGATGGTGGTCCCTATCTGCATCCCGCACCAGTCTGCCCGATCACGATCCGCTATTTCGTTTGCAATCCGCTTAGCCCGGCAAGTGCGTGTTGTGCCGCATTCATCGCGGCAAGTTCCGCCGGGCAGCGCGACGGGGGAACATCGCCCGACACCACAACCGCCATCCCGGATGTTAACTGATTAAAACTGTTATCTTCCGGTATGGCCGATATGGCGCGGGGGTTGGGCTTTTTGCCCGACTTTAACTTTACCAGCGCGCCATCATCACGTTGCACCAGCATATCGCCACCGGGGCCGGATGGACTGTCAAGATCAACAACAACAAACCCCCAGTCGGCGCGCACTTCGCGAATAACCCCAACCCGGTTTAACGAAATCAGGCTGGCCTGACATTGGGCAAGACGGGCATTTGCGGCTTTCAACCGGTCCTGGGCCTGCCCCATCAGCAGGGCTTGCCGGGCTTCGGTATTTTGGCTGAAGGGCAAAAAGGCAACAACAGGCGCATCTGCCGCCGGGTCGGCCTCGATCGCATCAAATTCCGTGTGCGACAAAAACACCGTTTCAAACGTGTTACCAACCCGCACCCCGGCCATGATCCCCGATGGCATCAGGGAAACAGTTGCCAGATGCGACCGCAAATTACTGCCAACTTCCTCGCTGCGTTCCCAAATCTTACCCCCGTTCGAAACGGCATAGCGCGTGATTGTAAAAAAACTTTTGCCTTCTTGCGGCCCGGTTTCCGGTACGACAACCCCGGTTACCACAACACCTTTGTTATCAGCAGCAAAGGAAAAATGCCCTTGCAGATAATCAACCATAGCCCCCAAATCAACAACCCACGGCACAGCACCCGTTGTTGTATCCATGACATACAAACTGCCGTGCGACCGCTTGGACGTGCCAAAGCGACTTGCGCCATACAAATATATATAGCGTCCATCCGGTGACACGGCGGCTTTCGTAACACGGCTGTAATTTCTGTGTTTTTCCCAAAAATCCTTGCCAAATCCTGTCGTTGGGGGCTGCGGCTTAATCAAACGCAACAACTTGCCTTGCGCGTTTAGAACACGCAACGCCGGATCGACCCCTTCCAGTTGCAAATAGATATTCCCGGCATCATCGCGAACCATAACCGCCAGATCATCACTGACATTCTTTTCTTTGGGGGGAATATAACGCCACTGGGTTTTGCCATCCCCGTCCAATCTTTCGATATAATCCTGCGCGCCAATCAAAGTGTAGGAAACAATCATCCCGCCTTTGCCATCGGCCAACACACCGGTTCCATACGCATTTTTGCCACTACTGGAACCAATATTTCGCTGCCACACAACACGTCCCAACGCATCATAGCGCACAAAAGCAGCAGTTGCTGGCACCGTCCGCTCAACCGGGGCCGGTCCATAGGTACTCCCGGCCATCACAAACTGGCCGTCTTCAAGCAAGGCTCCGGCTTTGAAAAATGCGCCGCTGGTCCCCCCCAGAACACTGCGCCATTGCACGACACCCCGCGCATCGACAAAACTGCTAACGGCGTTTGAATACCCCAAATCTTCGCCCGTGCTGCTTGCCGCAATGTGACTGCCATCGGGGTATGTCAGGCGAATGGGGCCAAGGGGTTCCTCGCGGCGCCAGCTTTGATCAAGCAGGGTTTGGCGCGCCTTTAATTCATCAAGCATCGCCTGCGCGCGTTTTTTCAAGCTTCCTTTGCCTGCCATATATTTGGTCAGGCTGACTGTGGCCGCATCGTTGCGGTGCATCCGCATCAAGGCCTGGCCTTCGGCAAAGTTAATTTCATTCCCCAGCGGCACGTTTAACGCCCGCAAACGTGCCATCATTTCCAGCGTATCGCCATCATCCGCCCGGATAACCGCATCGCCCAGTGCCGTTGCCAGTTGTTTAAAGTCGTCGCTGGCCGATGCTGCCTGTGCCATCTGTATCCGGGGCACTGCCGTCATCGCCAAAAACAACAGCATCGCCCAAAGCAAAAAACCAAACCCGACACCGGCGCGAAACATACCTGTTTTCATGATATCACCCATGCCCGGGAACAACGCTGATGGCGTTCGATGCATCGCATTGGCGCGCCACGCTGTTACAGTGATAGGTGTTTCGCCGGACCAGAATATAGGATGGCAGAGACATTTTTTCGGCCATATCGCGGTCATAGGGCAATAGAGCGTCTTCACAAAACAGGATAAATCCCTGCTGATACGGCTCCCGGCGATGGTCTATATCCGCCGCGGCACAGCCCACATATTCCAGTGCCTGGGACAAGGTATTTTTAAGCTCGGTTTTCTGGATCGGCCCGTCACAAAACCATTGCACGTCGTCAAAGTCGGCCGATATGTTTTCCCGTGTATAACAATAGGCAACGGCTTCCATTCGTTTTACCGGTTCGCGCGCCGGAAGCGACCCGCCCGATGCCCCCGCCCCCCCAGTCGACGAACCTGCACCTTTACCCGCCTTTGGGGCCAAAGGCGACATTGCCGTTCCACCACCAAAGGCAACATACCTATCCGAACCCTTATTGCCCGTTGTTACATCACCAGCCCCACCGGCCCCACCCTTGACCACCCCGGCCATGATCGTTGTTGAGGCAGCAGCACTGCTTTGCGCGGCACTTGCCTGTCGGGCGGCGGCAAGGCGGGCGGCCTCGGCCTGTTTACGGGCATTTTCGGCGTGGGCCCGCGCGGCACTGGCTGCAGCGGCATTTTGCGCGGCGGCAAGCTGGGCCTCGGCATTGGCCTGGGCACGGCGGGCGGCATTAATCGCATTTACCGTGGCATAGGCATTTTCCGACGCCGCCCGGCCCTGTATTTCGGCCTGGGCAATGTTGTTTGCCGCCCGGTTAATCGCATCCATGATCGTGGCATTATTTTGCGCCTGCGCGTTTGATGCCCCTGAATTGCGAATGGCATCAATTCGGGCCATTTCGGCGGCACGCCGCGCGGCCTTTATTTTCGCTTCGTTTTCTTCAACCAGTTTTGCCTGGCGTTTTTTCTCGGCCTCGGCCTTTTCATATTCGGCCCGCTGCAACTCTATTTCAGCGTTGCGGATGGCATCAAGTTTATCGCCCTCAATCCGGCGTGTCTCGCGGGTTTCCTGTTCCAGCTTCACCCGTGCCTCAAATTCGCCTAGCGAACGGCCCAACGCATCGCCAAGCACCTGGTCAAGATACGCGGCACTATCAACCGCCCCTGCGCTGGCAGTTGAAACAACCAGCAAAACCACCGAACATAATGTGATCTTCCGCAACATGGTGCCCCTCTCCATGCCATGCCCCATACAGGAAGATAGCCCCGGCCCAACCGCAGGGCAAGATGGATAAGCACATTGTTCGCGTAAAAATCAGGGACGCAGGCTGCTAAGATAGCGGGCATATTCACCGGCAAAGGCGGCGTGCACTTCGCTGCCACGCAAAACCGGCGGGCGGCTTAGATAACCATGCAGGATTGCCATGATAAACTCCGCCACCGACGATGCCTGAATATCGGTGCGGATATATTTGGCAAATTGCGACCGGCTGATATGCCCGGCGAGGCCGCGCCGCCAGTAACGATAAACACTATCGACCCGTTTGCGCGTGGCATCGTCCATATCATCGGCCCCCGATGCCAGCCGCGCCAGCGGGCAGCCGTGATCCAGTATTTTCGGGGCCTGTGCCGTGCCAAGCTGGTCCACCTGCTTCATCAGGGCAGGCAATACGTCTTCTTCAAAAGCCAGCGCGTCAAGCCAGGTTTCATCAACATAGGCGGGCAAACATTCGTCTATCACGGCATTTGCCAGTTGCGATTTGCTGCGAAAATGGTGGTAAAGCGCGCCCTTGGTCACCCCGGCAATTTCGATGATATTGGCAATCGATGCGCCTTCCACCCCGGCCCGGCGAATTTCGGCAAACCCGGCATCCAGCAGCTTTTGCCGGGTGCCGTTCGGGTCACGCGGTGCACGCAATTGCAACCGCCGTTCTCCATTGCCTTTGCCATCGCGGCGCCAGCCGTCTTCGTTTTCGTTCTCATCGCCAAGAACAAGAGGTGTCAGGTGTCGGATGTCACTCATATTGCTTTGATACGCCGTAATGGGGCCATAACTGTACAAAGGGTTACCTCTTTTCACGCCAAGGTCAACAAGACCTGAGGATAACAGCGTGAGATATATCACCTTTTCTCACCAACAAAGCGGATCGTTTGACGCCCCCCTTGCAATTCCAAATCAATAAGGCTCTATTTGCAGATTGATTGCGCCCGGAGCCTTTTCGGTCCATATCGGGTTGTAACGGCCAGCGCGGCCATCCCCGCCCCGACGGATAAAAAATGTATATTCATTCAATCGCCTTTGTCGCCGCCGAAACCAAAATCGCCCAGGATGCCATGTATCGGCTCAAGCATCGCTATGGCCATGTTTCGCCCGACAAGGCCGAGGTGATTGTGGCCCTGGGTGGTGATGGTTTCATGCTCGAAACCCTGCATCGTTATATGGGGCGCAAGGTGCCGATTTATGGCATGAACCGGGGCACTGTCGGCTTTTTGATGAATGAATTTCGCGAAATCGACTTGCCCGAGCGCATTGCCGAATCCCAAACGGTGGAGCTGCACCCGTTGCACATGGAAGCCCACACCAAGGATGGCGGCAGCCTGTGCGCCCTTGCCATTAACGAGGTGTCGCTTTTGCGCGAAACCCGGCAGGCCGCCAAATTGCGCATTAAAATTGACGGGGTTGAACGCCTGCCCGAACTGGTCTGTGATGGCGCACTTGTCTGCACCCCGGCAGGCAGCACCGCCTATAACCTCTCCGCCCACGGGCCGATTTTGCCGATGGGCAGCGGTTTGATGGCGCTAACCCCGATCAGCCCGTTTCGTCCGCGCCGCTGGCGCGGGGCCTTGCTGCCCGAACGGGCCGAGGTTGTTTTTGAAATTCTGGATGCCGAAAAACGCCCGGTTTCGGCCGTGGCCGATTACACCGAAGTCCGCGATGTTTCCAAGGTCATCATCCGCGAGGATCGCAGCATGAAAATCCGCCTGCTGTTTGACCCGGAACACAATCTTGAAGAACGCATTCTAAAGGAACAGTTTGTCGAATGAGCGCGCACCCGAGCGAAAAAACCCTGGACTGGCTTGAAAAACTGATCAGCCACAAAACCACCAGCATGGATTCCAATCTGGACCTGATCAATCAGGCGCAGGACTTCCTGCAAGGGCTTGGTTATCGCTGCCATACCGTGTTTGACGACGATCACGGCAAAGCCAACCTTTATGCCTCTATCGGGCCGGATATTCCCGGCGGGGTGATCCTTTCGGGCCATAGCGATGTGGTGCCGGTCGAAGGCCAGGTCTGGCAAAGCGACCCGTTCACCACCGAAATTCGCGGCGACAAACTTTATGGCCGGGGCGCGTGTGACATGAAAGGTTTTCTCGCCTGCCTGATGGGCAAGGCAGAGCTTTTCGCCAGCGCCAAGCTGCGCGTGCCCATCCACATCGCCTTTACCTATGACGAGGAAGTGGGCTGCATCGGTGCACCCCGCCTGGTTGAAATGATCAATGATCTGAATTGCAAACCCGCCATGTGCATTGTCGGCGAACCCACCAGCATGCAGGTGATTACCCAGCATAAAGGCAAGTTTTCCGGTCGCGCCCATGTGACGGGGCGTTCGGGCCACTCATCACTGCCCGGCGAAGGGGTCAACGCGGTGGAATATGCCGCCGAAATGATTGTGTTTCTTAAAAAGCTTGGCGCAAAATTCCGCGACGAAGGCCCGCACGATAACGATTTTGTGCCCAACCACACCACGGTTCATACCGGGCTGATCCAGGGCGGCACCCAGCTTAATATCATTCCGCAAAATTGCTGGTTCGATTTTGAATATCGCAACCTGCCCCTGCATGACCGTGCCGAAATTCGCAAAACCATTCAGGACTATCTCGACAATACCCTGATCCCGGAAATGCGCGCAACCTACCCCGAGGTCGGCATCGAAATTGAAACCGTCGCCGATGTTGCAGGCCTTGCCACCGGTGATGACGACGACGTCACCCGCCTTGTCATGGAACTGACCGGGGCGAATACCACCGGCAAAGTCAGCTTTGGCACCGAAGCCGGCATTTTCGCCGAACTGGGCGACATCCCCACCGTCGTTTGCGGCCCCGGCAGCATCGAACAGGCTCACAAACCAGATGAGTTTATTGCGCTCGATCAGTTGGTACGATGTGAGGTGTTTTTGGATAAGTTGGCGAAGGCTGTTTCAATTTAGGCGAGGAATAAGTTTGCGAGCAACATTATATTAGTCGAAAATACATAACAACACCCCCTAAAGGCACAAAAATGTCTCTATCATCGATAACACAAACAATAAATAGATTACAAAAAGAAATAGCCGACCTTCAGCAAAAATTGAGCTTAGAATCAAAAAAAGAGTCCGACTGCAACATCCGCATAGGGCAAATAGAAAGAAGTATCAACAAACACACAAGCGAATCAACTTTAAGAAGCAAAGCAGATGAAATAGATCGAAAAACGAAAGACATATCCAATATACAATCAAGAAAATCAGATATACTTAGAAAAATATCAGAAAAAAACAGCCAATTATCGACACAAAGCCAACAACTAGAAAAAGAGAAAGAAAGAGAGAGAAAGAAAAAAAATGCCGACGACGAGAGGGAAAGAAAAAAGATAAATGATTTAGAAAAAAGACAATACCAAGAGAGATTAAATAGAGAAAAGAAGTTACAATACGAAATTCAACAAACAAAAAAAATGGCTATTGAAGCTGAAACACTTCCAGTTGAATTTCAAAAAACATCAAATAGCGAATATGACTTATTCATTTCTCATGCCTCAGAAGATAAAAATGACTTTGTTCGACCACTAGTGAAAGCACTAGAGGTTATGGGAATTAAGGTTTGGTATGACGAATTCACGTTGAAAGTTGGCGACAGCTTGCGAAAAAGCATTGATCATGGTTTGGTAAGATCAAAATTCGGCACCGTAATTTTATCATCCGCATTTTGCTCAAAAAACTGGACTCAATACGAGCTTGATTCAATGGTAGCCAAAGAAATGAATGGCCACAAAATGATATTACCCATTTGGCATAAAATATCAAAAGATGAAGTATTAAATTTTAGCCCTGCATTAGCAGATAAAGTTGCTTTAAACACATCAATCAATAGCATACAAGAGATAGCCGAAAAGCTTGCCGACGTCATACTTACACATAACGAGCGAGAAAACGACTAACACAAAAATAGAAAATTACGCAATCACGATTTAAATAAAACGTGAAATTTCATTTTTTATTTTCCTCCTCCATCGACTTCGCCTTATGCTCTTCCCCCACCTGTTTGGCGACATTGAAGCTGTCGACGGAGGCTACTTTCCACCAAAGGGCATACGGGGTATCTTCCGGGGCATCAATAAGCTGGTTTTCCGCCACGAACGGGTAAATCTGGTCTGCTGTGCGGGCTTCGGTGGGGCTGATGCGGTGGAACAGGTGGTGGGGTTCGAGGTCGTGGATGCTGTCCAGCCCGGCGGAGCTTGAAATTTGCAGGGTGGCGTGGACGGTTTTGCGGTGGAAGCGTTCGACCTGTTTCGCTTTGTCTTCCACCACCAAGCCGCGCTGGCGGCGCGGGTCCTGGGTCGCAACCCCGGTGGGGCAGGTTCCCTTGTGGCAATTCATCGATTGAATACAGCCGATAGAAAACATGAAGGCGCGCGCAGCATTAACCCAATCCGCCCCCAGCGCGATGGCATGGGCGATGCCACTGCCGGAATGGACCTTGCCGCTGGCCCCCAAACGCACATGTTTTTTAAGACCGGTTCCCACCAACGCATTGCGCATGATCACCAGCCCGTCATAAAGCGGCAGGCCGACATGGTTTGACAGCTCTATGGGGGCGGCACCGGTGCCGCCTTCGGCCCCGTCAACCACGATGAAATCAAGATAGATGCCGGTTTCCAGCATCGCCTTGGCAATGGCAAACGGTTCGTGCGGATGACCAACGCACAGCTTGATGCCAACCGGCTTACCGCCGGACAAATCGCGCAGGCGGGCGGCAAAATGCAGCATTTCGCGCGGGGTGGAAAAGGCCTTGTGTGACGCGGGGGAAATGCAATCCTCGCCCGCTGGCACTTTGCGGGTTTGCGCAATTTCGGGGGTGACTTTGGCACCGGGCAGTACCCCGCCATGGCCGGGTTTGGCTCCCTGGCTGAGTTTTATTTCGATCATTTTAACCTGATCGGTGCAAGCCGCCCTGGCAAACAGGTCTTCATCAAAATTACCATCCTGCGTGCGGCAGCCAAAATAGCCCGAGCCGATTTCCCAAATCAGATCACCACCGCCCTTGCGGTGATAGGGGCTGATCGAGCCTTCGCCGGTATCATGGGCGAAGTTGCCCCTTTTGGCCCCGGTATTAAGTGCCTCGATCGCGCGGGCGGACAGGGCGCCAAAGCTCATGGCCGAAATGTTGAGAATCGACGCACTATAGGGTTGTGTGCATTGCGGGCCGCCAATGGTAATGCGCGGGTCACTATCGGGCACTTCTTTGGCGGCAATCGAATGGCTGATCCATTTATATTCGTGGGCGTAAACATCAAGTTCGGTGCCAAAGGGGTGATTATCTTCCTGCCCGCGCGCACGTTCATAGACCAGACGGCGCTGGTCCTGGTTAAACGGGCGGCCTTCAAGGTCGCCTTCAACGATATAAGAACGCAAATAAGGCCGTAAATCCTGAAACAGATACCGCGCCCAGCCCAGAACCGGGTAATTGCGCAAAACGGCATAATCGCGCTGCGATACATCGTGAAGGGCAATGACAAGCACCGGCAGGCAAATAACAAGCCCCCATAACCAGTCCTGATCCCAGACAGCCCCCACCAGACAAAGCACAGCACCGATAAATGCTGCCAGCGGCAGGATGGCGCGGATGGGGCCGTTGCCACCGCTAAAGGCGGCAAAGATGCTGTCATTATGTTTCATGCGGGGTGTTCCATTGTTGGTGTCGCAAAAAACCGGGCCGTCAGAACAAGCCCCCGGCCATAGAGATTACAAATCACGCAGATATTTAAAATGGGTCGAGATCTGGTCGATCACTTCGGTGCCCCGGCCTGACAATATCATTTTTGCTTCGCTCAGCGCGTAACTGCCAAGCTGATCAACCGAGGTATGGGGCGGCATCGCCACCGCGTAACGGTCGGTTTTCACATCCAGCAATACCGGCCCGTCATGCGCCATGGCCATGCGGATGGCATCTTCAACCTTGCCGGGGTCCTCCACGGTGATAGCGCGAATATTGCAGGCCTCGGCAACGCGGGCGAAATCGGGGTTGACCATTTCGGTTTGATAATTGGGCAAACCGGCCAACTGCATTTCAATTTCAACCATGCCAAGGCTGGAGTTATTATACACCACCATTTTGACCGGCAACTGATACTGACCAATGGTGGCAAGGTCGCCCATCAGCATCGACAGCCCGCCATCGCCACACAGCGCAATGCTTTGCCGCCCAGCACCTGCCAGTGCCGCCCCCATCGCCTGCGGCATGGCGTTTGCCATCGACCCGTGCGAGAACGAGCCCATCAGCGTGCGCTTGCCGGTACTTTTAAGATGGCGCGCCGCCCACACCGTGGTCATGCCGGTATCGACGGTAAAAATGGCATCATCATCGGCATATTGGCTGATCATGGCGGTTAAATATTCCGGGCTGATTTCGCCGGGTTTTCCCCCCGTCCCGGCATGATGTTCCAGCCTGTCCTGATCGGATTTATACACATCGCGCCGGTCGTGCAGAAAGCTGTCATCGTCGCGGTTTTCAAGGCGCGGCAACAGGGCATCCAGTGTCGCACGCACATCGCCAATCAACCCCATTTCCACATGGGTCCGCCGCCCCAGCCGTTCGCCGTGGGTTAAAATTTGCGCAATACGGGCATCGGTTTTTAAAAAGTCCTTCCACGGAAAATCCGTTCCCAGCAACAACACCACATCGGCTTTGGCAATGGCATCGGCACAGGCTTTACCGCCAATAAAGCCGGTCATGCCAATGCCGTTGGGGTTGTCATGCTCCAGTGCCATTTTGCTCTTCAAGGTCCAGCCCACCGGTGCATTCAGGCGCGTTGCCAGGGCGCGCACCTGCGCGCGGGCCTGATCGCAGCCCATACCGCCGTAAATCAGCGGCCTTTTGGCATTGGCAAGCAGGTCGGCGAGTTGATCGAGCGTTGCGTCATCGGGGCGAAGGATGGTTTCGGGCCGATAAACCGGCGATGCAATTGAAGTTTCGGGCAAATCAAGCGGTAAAATATCGCCGCTATAGCCAAAAACGCCAACGCCCTTGCGGGTGATGGCGTTTTGCAGGGCCTGTTGCAACATGCGCGGCGCCTGTTCGGGGATTTGGGCCCAGTTCGTTATACCAGCTACAGCCATCAAACATCGCAAGATCGGTTTCCTGAAACGATTCCATGCCGTAATCGGCGCGATCAATGGTGGATGGCAGGGCAATGACGGGCGCGCCCCAGCGATGGGCATCGTATAAGCCGTTGATCAAATGCACATGGCCGGGACCGGAGCTTCCGGCACAACAGCCCAGACCGCCCAGCACACCTTCGGCCATGGCGGCATAGGCCCCGGCTTCTTCGTGACGAACATGAATCCAGTCAATGCGGCCGTCACGGCGAATGGCATCGTTTAGCAGATTAAGGCTGTCGCCCGTTACGGCATACACGCGTTTTACGCCTGCATCGGCAAGCATATCGACAATGGTTTTGGCAATGGTCCGGGGCATGAAGGCTCCTTTCGCAGAGACAACGAACAGATCAGAGATCGCGTTTCCAGCGCAGGAAAAAGAAAAGGCAGGATCATAAAGGGGCTGCCAGCGCGCCAGAACGGCATCAGGCAATAATTTGAAAATGGCAGGTTTTCCCTGTCTCGCAAGGGACGCCGCCGACACAGGGACAAACATCTAATATCAAAACGCAGGAAAAAGCGGCAGGTTCCCCC
>TARA_R110001583_G_scaffold2229_3_pt1 | contig 23687 bp, 40 predicted proteins | sample TARA_R110001583 | Tara Oceans TARA_R110001583 (sample SAMEA4398432) | marine metagenome | biome: Polar Biome; feature: [MES] marine water layer (ENVO:01000295) within the mesopelagic zone...; material: water (ENVO:00002006), including particulate matter (ENVO:01000060) such as...... | reverse complement strand
GTTCTAAAAGACTATCCTCCACATACCAAAGTAAAAGAATTATTAGTGCTACCAGGGAAACGACTCTCTTATCAAAGGCACAGTAAAAGAAATGAATATTGGCAGATTGCGGAAGGTGAAGCGTCTGTCTTTGGTGATCACGAACCTTTTAGTATTACAACAGGGGAATCTCTGAATATACCAAAAGGTGAATGGCATCAGTTAGCTAATTTAAATGAAGAGCCCCTACGGGTGGTGGAAATACAATGGGGAGAATTGTGCGATGAAAGTGACATCGAACGTAAAGAAACTTAGTCTAGTTATTGGATTAAGTTTATTTGTGGGATTATTTTTTAATCTTTCACAAGCGGGAGATAATGCAGATGCAAAGACAATAGATGCAAAATTACAGGTTTGTCTAGCGAAAAATATTTATTTTGAAGCAAGGGACCAGAGTTTAGCTGCAAAGATGGCAGTCTCCCTAGTTGTTTTGAATCGAGTACAACATAAACAATATCCTTCTACTATTTGTGAAGTAATTCATCAAGGACCGACCTATGCTTGGAAACCTAAATTTCCGGTAAGAAACAAATGTCAATTTAGTTGGTACTGTGATGGTAAGTCTGATAAACCCAAAGAACAAGAAGCTTGGAATAACGCGCTAGAAATAGCGGGTTTAATACTTTATGCTGAAGATAAATTGGTTGATTTTACTGAAGGAGCCACGCATTATCATGCAACTCATATTCGCCCTCATTGGGCCGCTCATCTGATCAAGGTCGGGAGAATCGGTGACCATATTTTTTATAGGTGGGAATTATAAATGAGGTGGGAGATGAAAGATTATCGGAAGTGGTCTTTTAATCCCGAAACTCTTAGGTGGCCTTGGTGGGCGGTTCCTCAAGAGTTTCTCCTACACTATTGCCTACAAGTATTATTAGTCATTCCTGTCTGTTTTATTTTCGGAGGGATAGACTTAACTTCTGTTATTTTAATCATTTGGTTTGATTATTATTTTTATTATCGTTTAAAGAATTATTTTGGATTATCATGTCATTTTATACCATTTACGTGTTTGATGTTGACGGCACTCTTACTCCTAGTCGCAATACTATAGACTCGGATTTTGAATCATATTTTGTAACTTGGGCGATTCCTCGCAATGTCCATTTAATAACGGGGAGTGATTACGCCAAGACTTTAGAACAGGTTGGCACAGATGTAATGATTTCTGTTAGCGCAGTTCATAATTGTGCAGGAAATTCTATCTGGTCAAGAGGAGAAGAAAGAAATCGTAACGAATGGACTATCTCCAAAGATGCCAAAGCGTGGTTAAATCGTAAATTAAAAGAAAGTAAATTCCCTGTACGTACTGGAACCCATATCGAAGAAAGATGTGGGTTAGTTAATTTTAGTACTATAGGTCGAGGTGCTTCCAGAGCAGAACGAGAAATCTATGTAAAATTTGATACATACTTTAAAGAACGAGAACAGATAGCAAAAGAATTTAATGCTCAATTTCCGGAATTAGAAGCAGCTATCGGTGGAGAAACTGGAATTGACATTTATCAAAAAGGACGCAACAAAGCACAGATTCTTTCTTACTTAGGAGAAGTGGAAGAACTAATCTTTTTTGGAGATGCGATGGAAGAAGGCGGAAATGATTGGCCTTTAGCCGAAGCAATTCGCAATCGAAATAAACCGAAAGACAAAATTTATCCTGTCAATTCTTGGCAGGAAACTTACGAAATTATGAAAGATCGATATCATGAAGAACTGTGGACAGTAACATGAATGACATAAAATTAAAAAATCACGAAATACCCTCTAAAACTGTTACACCTCTCTATACTAAAGATTGGTATATTAAATGGCTAAGTAGTATTATATTAATTGTAGGGATGTTATGTACTTCTAATAATATCTATCCTATTAATCTCTATTTTCATATTATAGGATTAGCTGGATGGTTTGTTGTTGCTATGCTATGGAATGACCGTGCATTAATTATCATTAATGCTATCGGTTTAGCTATCTTTGCTAATGGGTTGTTACAATATTATACCTCTTCTTAATCTTTCAACAAATGATTTTCTCATTGGTGGAGTTCGAGGGAGAGTAATGTTATAAAATTTTAGTTGGCTTTTGGTAGTTATATATGATACTATATTTAAAAGCGCAATGAAACAACGTTACTCACGAAGTGAAAACTAGATGAAACTCGGCTGGCACAGATTGAATAACGTGGAAATGAAATTTCCCTACGGGGTAACGTCGCAATGAAATTGCTTCACGTGAGTGGGGCGTATTGCGCCTAAACTTAAATTATAACTTGTGAAATACGATACAATAATTATAGGAGCTGGAGCTGCTGGGTGTGTTTTAGCAGCTCGGCTATCAGAAAACTCTGATCGATCTGTTCTTTTGATCGAGGCAGGTTCCGATTATCCTAATTTTAATTCCATGCCTGATGATGTTAGGTTTGGGTATAATTCTGCTTCTGTAGAAGAAGGAGCATTAAATCATGGTTGGGGTTATCGGGCTAAAATAGCATCTAATTTTGATAATTTACTTCGAGGTAAGTTAGTTGGAGGAACAGGTGCAATAAATTGTGGAATCTATTTATGGGGTCTTCCTTATGACTTTGATAGATGGGAACAGTTAGGAAATACAGATTGGTCTTGGAAGAATGTAGAACCTTGGTTTAAAAAGACTGAAGCAGATATTAATTTTAGAGATTCTCATGGGACTGATGGTCCAATTGCTGTAAAAAGATATGATAAATCTGAGTGGGGAGATCTTTATACAGCTTTTTACGATGCTTGTAGAGATAAAGGATTTGAAGACTGTCCTGATATGAATAAACCCTATGCAAATGGGGTGGGTCCTTATCCTTTAAATAATCTATATGGAGTTAGAGTAAGTCCACTCCTAGGTTATTTAAATCCGATACGACATAGAAAAAATCTTACTATTTTATCTGAAAATTTAGTTCATCGAATTCTTTTTAAAAAATCCAAAGCTGTTGGAGTAGAGGTTGAGTATAAAAATAACGTACAACTAATTATTGGAGATGAAATAGTTGTTTCGACAGGAGCAATCAGTTCTCCATTACTTTTACAAAGATCAGGGATTGGTGATTTATTTCACTTAAATTCTCTTGGTATTAAGATAAATTGCGACCTTCCAGGGGTTGGCAAAAATTTACGTGATCATCCATCAGTTCCTCTTATATGGAAAACTTATGGAACTGGTTCTCCTAATATTCATTATCATCCAGTTGGATTAAGGTATACGTCACCTAATTCAAAACAACCTGATGATATGATTATCTATCTCACTCATAGGAGAGATAGACCAGAATTAGTAGTAGAACCAGCCGTTAGTTTTTCACAAAGTACAGGGATTGTTCGTATTGTTTCCCCTCATGTTGATGAACAGCCTAAAATAGAACTTAATCTTTTTAGTCATCAAGAAGATTTACGAAGAATGAGAGAATCTATATTATTTTGTAACGAATTATTTCAGTCTAAAACCTTACAATCTCATTTGGGAAATCGAATTCAACCTTCTTTACCAGTTTTTGATTCCGATGAAAATTTAAATAAGTGGATACTTAATAATGCAATAGATGGACATCATGTCTGTGGAACTTGTAAAATGGGGGTAGATTCTATGGCAGTTGTAAATCAACAGGGACTTGTGCACGGTGTAGATAATTTACGAATTGTAGATGCTTCTATTATGCCAGATATTCCCCAAGTTAATATTCACGCTACAGTTTTAATGATGACAGAAAAAATTGCTCACTCGATGTAGAGTAAGTAAAAAGAGAACAAACTTGCATTGTTCTCTTTTTTTATATATAATAAGATATGTTTAATAAAAATAATTATAAAATTCCCGAAGAAGATAGAACACGAATAGTTCATACTAAAAAAATAAAGTGCGATCTAGACCATCCTGTTGTATTTTATACTATAGGATCTTCTGGTTTTGTTGTCTGCGGGTATTGTGATATGAAATATGTGTATGTAGAATGACAGAAAATTATAATGCTCAATCCATTCAAATCTTAAGAGGTTTGGATGCAGTTCGTAAACGACCCGGAATGTACATCGGTGATACTGATGATGGTTCTGGGTTACATCATATGGTCTATGAAGTTGTAGATAATGCTATTGATGAAGCTTTAGCAGGTATTTGCGATAAAGTAGAAGTAACTCTTAATAAAGACGGCTCAGTATCGATCAAAGATAATGGTCGAGGTATACCTGTAGCTATCCATGAAGAGGAAGGAGTATCTGCTGCAGAAGTTATTATGACTCATTTGCATGCTGGTGGTAAGTTTGATCAGAGTTCTTATAAAGTCTCTGGTGGCTTACACGGTGTAGGTGTTTCAGTAGTAAATGCTCTATCTTCATGGTTAGAATTAACTATCTGGAGAGACGATGCTGAATGGAATATGCGTTTTGAAAAAGGCGTTCCAATAGCTCCGATTTCTCGTGTAGGAGATGCACCTCTGATAACAGGAAGTAAAGTTACTTTCCAAGCATCTTCTGATATTTTTTCCAAAATTAAATTTGATTTTTCTAAGTTAGAATACCGTTTAAGAGAATTAGCATTTTTAAATGCAGGAGTTACTCTTATTCTTACTGATTCTAGATATGAGAAACCAAAATCAGTAACAATGCTGTACGATGGAGGTTTAGTAGCTTTCATTAATCATATTCAATCTCCTAAATCAGTTTCCTTGTTGGATGAACCAATTATGATTAAGGGAGAATTAGGTAATGTACAATTAGAACTTGCAATGTTATGGTCTAATAATTATAAAGAGCATATGCTATGTTTTACAAATACTATTCCTCAGCATGATGGGGGCACTCATTTGTCGGGGTTTAGAAGTGCGTTAACTAGAACTCTTAATAAATATGTATCTAATGGTAAAAAAGATAAAGTAACTTTAACTGGAGAAGATATGAGAGAAGGACTAGTTTGTGTACTTTCTGTCATGGTTCCTGATCCCAAATTTTCCTCTCAAACTAAAGATAAGTTAGTTTCTTCTGAAGTTAGAGCATCTGTTGAAGACTTAGTTACTACTGAACTGACTACATGGTGTGAAGAAAACCCTGGAGAAACACATAAAATTATATCTAAAGCTCTAGAAGCTGCTACAGCTCGGGAAGCTGCAAAAAAAGCTAGAGAAGCAATTAGACGTAAAGATCCATTAGGATTATCTATCTTACCTGGAAAGTTATCTGATTGTCAAGTTTCTGACCCCGCTCAATCAGAACTTTTTATTGTTGAAGGAGATTCTGCAGGAGGTTCTGCAAAGCAAGGGAGAGACCGAAAAACACAAGCTATTTTACCATTACGAGGTAAGATTTTAAATGTAGAAAGAGCATCTTTTGATAAAATGTTGGCGTCTACTGAAATTAATACCTTAGTTACTGCCTTAGGCACTAGTATTGGTAGTGACAATTTTAATATTGATAAATTACGTTATCATAAAATTATTATTATGACAGATGCAGATGTTGATGGAAGTCATATTAGAACTTTATTGTTAACATTTTTCTTTCGTCAAATGCCAGAACTTGTTGAGAGAGGTCATCTATATATAGCACAACCTCCTTTATACCGTGTTAACCGAGGAAAGAGTGAGACCTATATTAAAGATGATAATCATTTAGATTCTTACGTAAAGAGTATAGGAGGTCGCCGCAAGGGATTAAGTATTCAAAGATATAAAGGATTAGGAGAAATGAATCCTGATCAACTTTGGGAAAGTACCTTAGATCCTAATAATAGAACTTTAGTAAAAATGGCTATTAATAATAGAGATGAAGCTGAGAATATGTTTTCTATTTTAATGGGTGATGAAGTAGAACCCAGACGACAATTTATTCAAGATAACTCTTTAAAGGTCGCTAATTTGGATGTATAAATTATCGGAGCCAACTTGACTTATTAACAAAAAAATAGTTGCTATTTTTCTCAAAATTCGGTATCATACAATGACTACCGTAATTTTTTTGTTTAAAAAAAAAGGCGATAAGAAATGTTTATTTTAAAAATTAAAGGATAATGAGATGGCAACTGCATTTAAAAATAGTATAACTGGTATAATTGGTACTGAATCTCATCGAGTTTATAAATGTCCAGCAGGTACTACAGCTACCATTATAGGGCTTTCTCTAGCTAATATTTCAGCTTCCGAAGCCACTGGTAATGTTATAATCAAAGCTAATACTTCTTTTCAAGCACATATAATAAAAGATGCCCCTATTCCAGTAGGAAGTTCGTTGGTGGTAATCGGAGGTGATCAAAAAGTTGTTTTGGAAGCCGCAGACGAAATGAGAGTTAAGGGTGGAGCATCTGCTTCTCTATCCGCAGTAGTTTCTATACTTGAACAAACTTAATAATAGTGAATTTTAGGTTCACAAAAAGGATATATCGATGGCATATCAGAGATACATAGGAAGAGATTTTACTGCTGGCAATGTTACCCCCAGTTCTAATGTTGCTGTTTCTTTAGGACAACCACAAAAACGTTGGAAAGAGGTATATGTTGATGCTAATTCTCTTCATCTAGGGAATGTTTCTTTTAGTATTGGTAAAACTAATCAACTTGAGTTAATGAGAACCGATAAATTAGGACATCCTGTTGCTAATGTTGTATTGGCTAATGCTGTTGCTAAACCTTTAAAAGTAATGGATGGTGGAACCGGTGCTTCAACTTTTACGGACGGTCATGTATTATTAGGTAGTGGTGCTGGTGCTATTACTGCTTTAAACGTAACAGCTAAAGGTTCTATTTTAGCAGGTGATGGTACTACTGACCCTGTCGCTTTAGGAGTTGGGGATAATGACCAAGTCTTAACAGCTGATTCTGGAGAAGCTTCTGGATTAAAATGGGCAGCTGCCAGTGCTACTGTTGCTAATAGAAGTATTACTCAAGCTAAATTAGCTGAAAACTCAGTTGGTGGTTCTAAAGTTCGTGCTAATGTTTTGACAGGTGGACAAATTATTGGTTCTGTTGTTGGATTCCAGTCTAATGTAACTGGTAATGTTTCAGTAAGTCGAAGTTTAGCAGTAGGTTATGTAGATGGTAGAGTACCTCAAGCTAACTTAGAAGTTAAAGGTAACGCTCACATTACAGGTGCTACTACTATTGCAGGAGCATTGACGCTTGGTACTGATTTGGCTGTTGCTCAGGGTGGAACCGGAGCTTCAACGTTTACGGATGGTGGTGTACTTTTAGGTAGTGGCACAAGTGCTGTTACTGCAATGGCTGTTTTAACAGATGGTCAAATGATAGTTGGTGACGGCACTACTGACCCTGTTGCAGAGTCGGGAGCCACATTAAGAACATCAATAGGTGTTGGTACTAGTGATGATGTTGAATTTGCAGATGTAAAATCAACTGGTGTTATATTAGCAGCTGATGGAGCTGTTGCTACTCCTTCTATAACAAATACAGGAGATCTTAATACTGGAATTTGGTATCCTGCTGCCGATACCATAGCTACTAGTGTTGGAGGACGCGAAGCTATACGTATTAGTGGGTTGGCACGAGGGGGTCATATAGATTCCAATATTATTGTTAATAGTAACGTAGTTAATCACAAAGGTCTGGCGGTAGCAAATTATACAGAGTATGCTAATAATATTGTAAACGCTGGTTCGTCATTTACTGTTTCAACAGGAACTAATATGGCTCGTTATACTTTAGACCAATCCCATTGTGAAATTACTTTACCTGCAGCACAGCCGAGACAACCTGGAACTATGAAAACTATAGTTTTATATCTTAAGCAAGATGGTACTGGAGGAAGAACGGTAGATTTTAATGCTCCCGGTGGGGAAGCGTTAGAATGGAATAATAGCGCCAGTGAACCAGAAGTCGTTTCTGGTGCTAATAAGGTATCTATTTATACCTTTATGAAATTCCACGGCGATACTAACTGGTATTGTTCGCAATCTTTTATTGAAAACTAAAAATGTGAGGAAAATGAGACATGTCGGATTTAACAGTTCGTTATGATAACGTATATTTATATGGGGAAAGGAAACAAAAAGCTTCTTCAGCATGGAGATTATGGCTCGATACTAGGGAAGTAGCTTATAGCTTGTTAGATTATGAACCTGGAGAAGCTTCAGAATTAGCTGTAGAACCTCTTAAAACTTGGACTTTTAAAAATAATGATACTTCAGTTGATTTTGAGGGACTCCCTATTCTAACTTATGAAGATATTGTATGGGAATCTCCTGATGGGGAAGATAGATACGGTAAACTATTTTATGCAATTACTACAGATGATCTACCTTCCGATTTTGTAGATAAAGTCGCTAAGGTATCTTAGGAGAATTTAAATGCTTGGAACACTAGCACCTTTTATCAACCCAATTTTACCAGAAATTACTTCAACTCATAATAATAGTGCTACTCTAGCATTACCTTATGGATATCGCAGATTAGATATTACTGCGGTAGGAGGTAATGGTAACGCTGGAACTGCAGGTGGTGCTGGTAATGCTGGTACCAATGGAGCCGCTGGAACCGCAGGAGCTGCAGGTACAGCAGGAAATGGTGGAGGAGGAGGTACTGGTACTGCTGGAGCTCCTGGAAATAACACAGGTGATAATACTGGAGGAACTCTAGGTGGAGGAACTAAAGGTGTTGGTGGAGCCGGAGCTTCTGGGACTGCTGGTCCTAGAGGTGCTGGTGGAGCCGGAGGTTATGGGGGTGCAGGAACTGCTGGTGGAAGTGGCGGCACCGGATCGGCTGGAACTACTGGGAATAATGGAAGTGCAGGCACTGCGGGGACTCTATCAAGTGTTTCAGAAGCTGGAGGAAATAATCCTACTATAGCTAACGTAGCTGGAGGAACTGCTGGAACCGCTGGAACTGGTGGAACTGGAGGAACTGCTGGAAATGCTGGAACTGCTGGAAATGATGGTTCCGGTGGAGGCGGTGGAGGCGGCGGAGGCGGTGGCGGTGGACTCACCCCAGGTACCCCCACAATGAAAGGAGGAACTAACCCCACACAAAATTTTACTGGTGGAAATGGAACTGCTGGTAGTGCAGGAAAAGGAACAAGTGCAGGCAGTGCTGGAAATGGTGGAACTGGAGGAAATGCTAATGGAAATGGAAATGTTGGAAATGCTGGAAACGCAGGTGCAGCAGGAAATGGTGGCAGTGCAGGAACCGGAGCTAATAGTGGTGGTTCTGGTAATCCAGGAGGTGCGGGTGGTAGCTCTACTGCAGCTAATTCCGTTGTAAATGCTACTCCAATTGGTAATTCTAATTCGGGTATAATAAGTAAAACTAATTATAGTATTACTGTAGGGACAGGAGCTACTAATGGACAAGTGGTTGTTAAGTATTCAAACTATTAACTAATGATTTTTAATAAATTAAATAATTCGAAAATAAAATTTTTTTGTGATCCTGAGTGTCAAGATGTTATTCCTGAACCCTATCCGGCTAGAAAATTAATGCCTGATTGGTATAAGAAATTACCTAATTTTACAGACTCACCTGATGAGAAATTTGATTTTAAGACTTTAAAAAGATGTCCTCCTTTTTTGGATGCCATGTCTACTGGGTGGATTATTCCTCTTGCAGCGGATGTACAGTTTAATATTCAAGATAATGGAGCTGGACTTACTTGGGACTCTGAATTTTATAGACCTATGGTAGAAAACCATACTCTAAGTCAAATTAGTACCCATCCTAATCATCCTATGGTTCCTATTAAAATTTTAAATCATTGGATAATTGAAACTCCTCCAGGGTGGTCATGTTTATTTGTACCTCCGTTAAATAGACCAGATAAAAATTTAGATTTAATGTCTGGTATTGTAGAGACAGATAAATATTTTGAATATATTAACTTTCCAGGATTTTTGAAACTTTTAAATGGAAGAATAACTTTAGAAGCTGGATATCCTCTTATACAAGTTATTCCTTATAAACGAAATTTTTCTAAGGAAGCGGAAATTAAAAGTTTGAATAAAAAGAACACAGCAAAGTTAGATCTGACTCGAAAACGTCGTTTATCTCATACTAGTCTGTATCGTAATAAAATGTGGGAAAGAAAATAAAATGTATAAATTTACCTATCAGGTTTTAGATTTTAATACTGTTGAAGATAAATTTGTCGTTCTTATAAAAACAACAGACTCTAAAGTTAAAAAGCAAGAAGAAATTATACATATTGATTGTGCAGAAGACCATATAGCAGAAGCAGACTTTAAAGAACTTCTACATAGAACAGTACAAACTCAGCTTTGGCCTAAATGGAGAAAACAAAATGTACCAACTGAGGGTCCTCCTGTAGGAGCTGAATTGTTCATAGGAAAGTCTTTTGAATCTGAATATGATTATGGACTTAATAAAGTTTGGCAAGAACCAATTTTTCAAGCAGAAGATGACCCTTGGGAGGACCTTATTTCAGATGAGGACATAGAGTAATATTCAACTTGACTATTAGTATTTTATACAGTATAATTAACCCTAAGCTCTAATAACAAATTTGTTATTTTTTTTGGAGCTGGGGTTTTTTTATATTAGATATAATAATCACTTTAAAGAAAAATAATAATGACACAAACAAAAAATAATCAACCTACGCGCCCTTATACCGAAACCGGTATTTGGAAAGAACAGATTCCTTTTTGGTATTTTAGAATGATGAATGATAATTATCGTAATACCAGTTGGGAAAAAGCAATTAAAAATGTAGTTACTCCAGATATGGACGTATTGGAGATTGGATGTGGTTCAGGTCTTTTAAGTTTAATGGCAGCTCGTGCTGGTGCAAAACAAGTAGTTGGATGCGAAGCTAATAAAGTGATAGCTTCTAAAGCAAGAGATATCATCAAAATTAATGAATATGATAAACAAATTACTGTAATACCCAGATCTTCTTTTGACCTTAAAGTTGGGGTAGATCTTCCAGAACGAGTAGATTTATTGATTACAGAGCTTCTTGCGTGTCAAATTCTTGAAAGCACTTTTGATCATAATTATAATATTTTATCTGTATATAATTATGCTAGAACACACTTACTTAAACCAACTGCAAAAATGATACCTTCTAGTGCCGCTGCAATGGGATTTTTAGTTAATAGCGAACAACTTATAAAGTTGAATCAAGTTAGAAATGTTTGTGGATTTGATTTGGGTTCTTTTAATGAGCATAGATTTCCATTCAATTTTGTTTCGCCAGAAACACCTTATATACATCCTTATCATAGATATTCTGAAGATTTTGATATTTTTACTTTTGATTTTACTAAAGAATTATCTTTATCTGATATTAAAGTTTTGCATATTCCGGTTACTAAATCTGGTTCTTGTTGTGGTATTATACAATGGATTAAATGTTATTCTGAGGACAACGTTTTTTTTGAGAATCATCCTGAACGTTACGAAAAAAGTATGTCGCATTGGTATCATGTTTATTACCCTTTTGATGGGGTAATTAATGTAAAAGAAGGTGAGACGGTACGTTTAAATATTGAACATAATAGTGAAAATATTTTTGTTTATTTTGATGGGATAGAAAAATAAATGTCTATAATAGAGATTAAATCTCACCCTATAACTCATATTATTGTTAGAAATTTTTTAGATTCCTCTTCTAAAGATAAGCTATTAAAAAGTCTGTTACCCATTAGAGAAAATTATTTAGAAGTGCTTCCCTCTCCTCTTAAGAACGAACAAGCAACAGAAGAATGGGATCAATTAGAAAAATTTCGAGTTGGGGGTATGTTACATGAGATATTAAAAGAAAATCCTACTCTTAATAGAGATTGTGTTAATATATTAGAAAGTAATATGGGAAGGGATGACCTTAGAAGAGCGTGTGAAGATACAGAAGATTTATTATTTAAAACACATGCACTATATGCTAATGAAGGTGGTATACTTTTTGCCCAATACGAAACAGGTGGAAAAATGAGATGGCACTCTGATACTGGACCCGTTTGTACTGGGTGTTACATTTTTAATTTTGATAGTGAAAAGTGTGTAGAAGGAGATTTTTTACTTTCAGGATTCATGGAAGATAATAAGCGTCCTGAAGAAAATGCTGTAACTTATCCCTTTGAAGATAATTTTTTAATCCTTTTTCCTGCTAAAGCTTTACATAAAGTAACACAAGTTATTGGGTATCGAAATACATTACAGTATTATGCAGGTTATGAAGGCTGGAAGGTTTTAGAATAAATGTCATTGGTAGAAATTAAAACTCATCCCATAACTCATATTATCGTTAGAGATTTTTTAGATGTTACTTCACGACAGAAATTAGTTGAAAGTTTATTACCTATAAGAGAGAATTATTTAGAAAGAGTTACCTATACAGATCCTAACGGAGTTGAAAGAAAATCTACTGAAGATACTGACATGTTTAAAACAGGAGCTTGGTTATTTCCTCTCTTAAATGAAAACCCTGAACTTAGTAGAGATTGTGTTAATATATTCGAAAGTAATATGTGGAGAGATGATCTAAGACAAGCATACGAAGATACTAATGACTTGTTATTTCGTACCTACCCTTATTCTAATACCAGTAGTATTTTATTTTCTCAATATGAAACAGGAGAATGGATGACATGGCATAATGATGAAAAAACTCTTTGTAGTGCTTCATACACTTTTACTTTTGAGGATAGACAACTTTTAGAAGGCGGAGACTTTTTATTAAGTGATTTAATTACTTCAGATAATCCACCACCAGAAAAAATAGTTACTTATCCTCATGAGGATAATTTTCTTATTCTTTTTGCTGCCAAAGCTTTACATAAAATTACAAAAGTAAATGGGTATCGATATTCACTTAATTATTTTGTGGATTATAAAGAATGAGAAATCTTAAAATAAAATAAAAAAACTTGTGGAAAATACAATATAAGGGAAAATTATGGAAACCGCAGAAATCGAACGTATAACTTATCTTAACAAAATTGAAACTGAACATCGTAAATTAGATACAGAAGTAAGATTATTAGAAAATAATTTTCCTGTAGATAACAACAAAATAAAGACATTGAAAAAAAAGAAATTACGATTAAAAGATTTATTACTAAACTTAAATGCTTAAAAAAGAAAATATGTTTTGGCAATGGGATAAGGAAATACCCCCTATTGTTTGTCAAGCAATTATAAAACGAGGATTACAACTTGAAATTGTAGATGCAGAAGTAGGTAATAATCTAGAGGATGACGAAGGAAAAGTAGATCATTCTGTAAGAAATTCTCAAGTAGGGTTTTTTAATGCTGACACTGACGTTTGGTTATTTCATATATTGTGGGGGTATATGTTAAAAGCTAATATTAACGCAGGATGGAATTTTGATATAGAAGAGCAACAACCTCCCCAATTTACTACTTACGAAAAAGATTTTTTTTATGATTTTCATGAAGACGATACTTTTCATCAAGATGAAATGAGAAAGTTAAGTATTACTATTATTTTATCTGATTCTATAGAGTATGATGGTGGAGAATTTGTTTTTGAAAAGGGTGGCGATGAAGTATTTAAGAATCAAGGAACAGTAATTGTTTTTCCTTCATTCATTAGACATAGAGTTAATCCTGTAACAAAAGGAATTAGATATTCATTAGTTAACTGGTTTACTGGACCAGCATTTAAATAATAATAAAGGTGACATATTAATAAAGCAAATGTAGTATTGACAGCTCAATCAAAACATTTTATTCCAAAACATATTCGTGAATATAAAGAGGGTAAAGTTATATTTAGGCGTATGAAATTATTAGATTATGTTGTATGGATTAAAACTATCTTTACTCGTCTATCATATATAGATTATGTTAAATGGATTAAAAATAAACGTGAGCGCAGAAAATGATAATTGACAATACAATTGTCTACCAACTCTCTATTTTAGTTGGTAAATTAGAGAAAAATATTAACAATAAAAAATTAACTTTAGAAGCTTTAAATGCATCTAAAAATAGAGTTTCTACTGATCCTTTAGATTCTCGTTTTGAAGATTCGCCTTTACCTATGTCTAGTGAGTTACATCGTCTTGTAAATGCTTTAACTAAGTCTTATGAAAGTTATGTAAAAGGATATAGTTTAAATTTACTATCTCACTGGGCACATATTCAAGAAAAAAATATGAGTTGTAATTTACATAGTCATGGTGATGATGGTTGTAATTTATCTGGTGTTTATTATCCTTGTGATAACGCTAGTGCCTGTAAATTAGTTTTTCAATGGGAAACAGACTTTGTAAGTGTTAATCGTCATTGGTTTGAGCCTACTCAGGGAGTATATTATCTATTTCCTTCTTATCTTAAACATTGGGTAACTAGAAATTTAACAGAAAAACCAAGAGTGTCTATTTCATTTAATTTTAATATTATCTCAAAGTAATTTAGATTTTTTGAAAGTCTAACTACTATATTATTTAATTTTTTAGTTGCTCCTTTCTTAAAATTTTTATATAATAATGAATAATCAAGAAAAAGAGACAAACAAGTTTTAATTTGGGAATCACAGCCTCGCGCGGCCTCCACCATTACGCTGCGGAATGTGAACTGTAAAGGTAGCCAGTCCAGCCCCAAGTAAATAAATTCTAATTTAGTAGAGAGATCTACTAGACGGTGGGCCATATCATCCCGTTAGGTGGCAGGTTATAACTTATCCCAGGGATTAACTGAAATATGTTGACATAATCCTTCCTAAAAAGTTTTCTTTATTCTTGCTAAAATGTTAAATTTTAGCTATAATGAATATAGAAATTGAGGAAACAACCTCATTAAAAAATTCATACGACTTCAAAAATAAAATGTTTATTCATAGTAAGTATTTCACTTTATTGAAGTTATGTGGAAAGGCCGACTATAACTTGCGCTCGTCAGAGTGAGCGGTTGGAGGTTGGTCCCGATGCAGGCGGGAGCGGGGCTGTGCGCGGATAAGAATTTTTACGGATTGTTAAAAAGAATTCATTTTTATCTTGCTAAAACGTTAATTTTTAGATATAATGAATATAGAAAGTGAGGAAAACAACCTCATTAAAAAAATTGGAAAGTGCAAACACATTGTCACTATAACGTGTAGTCAGTCACGAGCCACAAAGTAACAGGCTGGTACATTAATAAGTACCTATGTCACAAACGAAAGGGTCGGTTACTTAAACTCTTTAGTCCTCGCTGTTGGGGGTCTTGAGTAAGGAATACGTTGTAATTACAGACTGATGTATTCTCAGGGAGAGAGTTGAAGTTAATAAGAATAGGGATCATCCTGTGGGCTTAAACGTGCAGTTTGACATTTCGGTGTCAATCCGAGCAGACGAGCAAAAGTTAAAACCACTTAATGATCCAACGGAGTCACGGAAAGCGTCTCACCCTATTTTATTAACGGAGTTGAATACACGTAGTTAAACCGTGGAAATGCTATCTATAGCCATTAAATACCTGAAGGTGGCATTAATGAGATAGATACGTTGTTAAACTACTGTGGCAATATCAACACCAAGGACCAAACCTGATGTTCTTTTTTTATTACCAATCCTTTTTTGGATGTTAGAAATTTCTTGCTTAATGCTTAAAATTTTTATATAATAAGAAATACATTGAGAAATGAGGCTACGGCAAAAGGAAATCCCATAATAGCTCGTAGTTAGTTAACCGCTTAAACTCATTTCCCTCCAAGATAATGGAGACTGGGATAAAATCAGGTAGGGAGAAACCCAAAGTACCTAAAATTAAAAAACCATCGCGCTGATAGAGATGTTAAATATGTTTCAGCCGTCTAAGAAGGACGCAAAATATCCCTCTCTGGGAGACCGAGGTTAAAGACTCCTATGCTCTTTTCTTACTTTTGAGCATTTGCCAAAACTATAAAGCAAGAAACAGGAAAGGTATTACAAACCCGCCTACCGAATGTGCGATAAACTCGGACCTAATCTATCAGGTAAAGATAGATCCAGTCACTGAGATAGTGAATTCTAGTCTCTCAAGGAATTGAAATACAGAGGGTGAGGGTAAAAGACAATCCAACAATATAGAAAAGAGGAGTGGTCCTTCTTAAGTTTAGAATGAAGCGTTCATTCGATATCTGCGGATAAGGTTGATTTCACCGTCAATCACGGAAGTAACTTAGCACTATGGAGGTTACTACGGTCACTAGCGAGGTTTGTGGGCTAGTTACATAGGTGTTTCTACTTGATAGATAAAATTGAAATAAAATTTCTTTTTTGTTGTTGACAATACAGGGCAATGTACGCATTGCCCTTTTTTTTATTTTGAGGGCAAGTATTTTAATTTTACACTTGCTCTCAATTTATTTTTGTTCTATAATAAGAACATAATTTGAGACCAACACACAACTGCACATCAAATCGAGATAGAAAAAATTTATATATTACTTACATGATTGAAGGCAGAATACTTGGTTCTCAATACAATTTAAGGCGGAAAAGCGTTTGCTTTTCCGCTTTTTTTGTGTTAAAATAAAAAGACAATAAAGAAAGGATTATAAGATATGTCGTCAATGCCAACACTAAAGATAGCTGTTAGCAATGTAAATCCGACATTTACTTCTATTGCGGAATCTGATCCACAAGATATTATATTTGATATGGACGGTACTTTAGCTGATATCAATCACCGTCGCCATTTTGTAGAAAGTAAACCTAAAAATTGGAATTCTTTTTATGAAGGAATGATAGGAGATACTCCTATCCAACCTGTTGTTATGATGGCACAATTATTGAAATCAGCTGGACATCGAATAATTATTGCTACAGGACGTCCTCGTAAATATAATAATATAACTTTACAATTTTTACGGGATAATGATATTCCATACGATGCTGCTTATTTAAGAACAGATAAGGATTATCGTCCCGATACGGTTGTAAAAGAAAATATGTTACGCAAAATGAAAATAAATGGATATGATCCTACAATTGCTTTTGATGATAGAAAATCTGTAGTTGAAATGTGGAGAGCAAATGGTTTATTTGTTTTTCAAGTTGATGAAGGAAATTTTTAAAAATGCAATATTTAATTAGAAAAAAGAATAATATTGACATTGAAATTTCTAAATTTGAGGATGATAATGAGCCTCTAGATGTCTACACTATAAGTTCTAGAGGTTGTACTTGTCCTGCTGCATGGCGTAGAAAAACGTGTAAACATACTCGCATGGCTAAGTTTTGGACAAGTAATTTAAATTCTGAAACTGGTGTTGTGCTGGGTTTAAATGAAAATAATGATCCCTATAAAATTAGTAATATTTTTGGGGATAATCACCCATCAATTATGATAGAAAGAATAAAAGAATGGTTAGACCCGAAGAAAATGTCTTACATTTAGTTGAGAAAGTTATTATTGCTAAACAAAATTCTAAATCAGAATGGGCAATAAATTACTGGACTATAGTACTAAATAGATTAAAAGTGAGGTATCCTGCTAATGAACGATGATATGACTCATATTAGTTTTGTGATAGGAACTGTAGAAGAAGAAAATGAAGTTTTAGTATCTTTTAGAGGTTTTGAATCTCCAGAAGAAGCTGAAGCTTATGCTGAATGGTTAAGTGATAATTTAATGTTCTTACTTGACGAATCTACAACACTGCACTAATGAATAGTCATACCTTTACACAAGAAGTAATATTTCATTTTACCTGTGCTAGTTGTGCAAATTGGTGGAGTTATGCTACTACCAGTATAAAATTAGAATTTAAGAAAATAACTTGTCCCCACTGTGGTTATACCGCAGAAGTGACTGAAAAATTATAAAAAAGGAGAAAAATATGGACCTACAAGAAGGACTCAAAAGGAATCTTACACAAGCAATAGGAAAAGAAATTAATGTTCGTATTGCTGATGATGTAACTTCAATTGGAACACTAGTCGATATTAATGACAGTGCTTTAATGATTAATGAACCCCCGTATATGACGTTGGTTCCTTTACGGAGTATTAAAATTGTTCGTATTCGTGCTGACGATATGACCTAATGAAACAAACAGCTTTTATTACTGGAGCTTCTGGTTTTATTGGAATTAATTTAGTTAAACAACTATGTGAAGAAGGATGGGACGTTACTGCACTACACAGAAAGCAGTCAAACATTACTCATCTTTCTAAATTTCCTGTTAAATTGGTTGAAGGAGATATATACAAAAATAATATTGATTCTCTTGTACCTAAACATACTGATTCTTTATTTCATGTAGCTGCTAATACTAATTTTAATCGTGTTCCTGATGTTCAACAAGATTTAGATACTATTAATGGAACTGTTAATATAATAAACACAGCTCTTAAAAAAGGAGTAAAACGGTTTATTTATACTTCGTCTTTAGCAACTTATGGGGCACAAAATGGAGTTTCCATTAACGAAAATTCTCTATCTAATGCTTTAGATATACCACTAAATTACTTTCGTAGTAAATATCTTGCGGAACTAGAGGTATCAAAAGCAATAGAAAAAGGACTTGACGCAGTTATACTTAATCCTGCTCATGTTATAGGACCGCATGGTGGTGTAGTTTGGCTATCCTTTGTTGAATCAATAGTTAGCGGTAAACTGAAAACAACACCTCCTGGTAATAGTCATTTTTGTCACGTTGAGGATATTGCTCGTGCTCATATTACTGCTTTTGAAAAGGGCAGAGCAGGGGAAAAGTATCTTTTAGGGGGAGTTGCAGCTTCTTTCGAAGAAATTGGTAATATTGTTTCGGAAGTAACAAATAGTAAAGCTCCGATGGTTTCTTTTGAAAAAGATTTTAGTATGGAGAGTGCGGTATTTGACTTATTATCTCTTAATCAAATAGTTGATAGTACAAAAGCAATAAAAGAATTAGATTTTAAATACGGTACGTTAAAAGAAATGATTTCAGATCTTTGTATCTGGATGCGAAAGGAGAATTTAATTGAGTAAAGTAACTAGAGTTTGGAGAATCTATGCTCCTTATTTAATGGACTCGATCTATGAAGTTAAGGCCGATACTCATGAAGAGGCTATGCAGAAGCATAATAACGGAGAATCAGAGTATATTACAGATGGTGATGGGTATGAGGCTCCTGATGGAGTAGATCCTGAAATAGAATTACATGATGAATATGACGAAGATAATGATTAATTAAAGTAGACATAGATTACAATTTTAAGAAGCGTAGGGGTTGCTCTGCGCTTCTTTTTTTGTTATAATTAAAAGAATAAAAAATACTTTAGAAAATTAAAATAATGAACTATGAAGATGCATTCGGTTGGGGAGGACCAAACCATATGATGACAGATATATACACAAATAATATAGATAAAGAACGTGAATTAGCAGTGTGGGAAGATAAACACCAAACAGTAGTATTTCTAACTGTTTGTCCCGAAGATGTTCGACACTACTATGAGGATGACATACTTAAATATGTTACTGATGACGAAATTTACCAGCAACTTGGAGAAGTCGAAAATAATTTAGATTTAGGTGAGGATTACGATATGATCATAAACTGGGTTAAAAATGCAGTAATAAGTGTTCCGCGAACTGACGATTTGTTGGAGGATAACGAGGATGCCTAATTGGTGTGAAAATACAGTGCATTTTGAGCACACAGACCCTAAAGCTATTACAGAAGTAAAAGAGGCTTTTGCGGAAGAAAAACTTTGTAATTATTTTCTTCCTATTCCCGATGGTACGGAAGATTGGCATACGAATCGAATTGTTAAATGGGGAACTAAGTGGGATGTCGGAGATGATGGAGGTAATATAGTTTTGGATAATCAGGATCACGAACTAACTCTTCATTTTAGTTCTGCTTGGTCACCACCTACGGGAATCTATGAGGAAGCAGAAAATAAAGGATTTACAGTAAGTGCAACTTATTGTGAACCAAGTATGGAATTCATTGGAGAATTTGTCAATGGAGAGGATAGGTGCTATTACTTATCAGACGCACCTCAACATTTAAAAGATGAATATGAATGGGCTTATGAAGAGTGGAATGATGATGAAGAAGATTAAAATAGGATATAGTGACTATAAAATCATTGATAATGATGATAAAAAATTAGATGGACAATTTATCCATACTGATAAAACTATTACTATAACTCCTTCTCTATCTTCATCTGATCGCTTAAATATTTTACTCCATGAAACTCTTCACGGAGTTTGGTTTCATTGGGGTGTGGGAGAAACAGTTAGAGCTAAAAATGCAGAAGAAGCAATTATTACTTCTATAGCTAATGGATTAACTACCGTTATTAGAGATAATCCAGAATTTCTACCTAATCTAAATGAATTAGCTCAATCTGAGGATTGGAATGATCAAACTGTTAGTAGCAGGATTGCTTAGTATAAGTGTTCTTAGTGGATGTTCTATAAATGAATATTTTTCTTTGCCAAAGAAATTTGACATATGTGAAATAGGTATTGGAGAATTAGATAACAAAAGTGACGTTCCTGATGATATGATTTATATTAAGGTAGGCTGGTGTTCAGAAGAGGAATAAGAAGATGATTAAAGATAAAATTATAGAAAATTTAAAACAAGTTTATGATCCTGAGATTTCAATTAATATTTATGACTTAGGATTAATTTATGATATTGATGTAGAATCGTTACCGAAAGTAACGATTACTCATACGTTAACGAGTGCTTTTTGTCCAGAAGCAGATTTAATAGTAAGTGATATTCGAGTAGCTGCTTCTCAAGTTGAAGGAGTAAATGATGTAGATGTTATTACTACTTTTGATCCACCTTTTGGACCTCAAATGATGAGTGAGGAGGCTAAATTAGCTTTGGGTATTTAAGGAGATGTTAATTATGATGAAAGGCCGTGATTTTATTGGGAGCTACCACCCTTTTCCTAGTGAAGATCCTTCTTCATGGAGAAACAAAGTAGATAAAAGACAATTAGACTTATTTGTAGATTATGCTCCTCCAAAACTTTCTTGGTGGAAAAGGCTACTTACGAAGAAAAGTAAAAAATTACTTGGCATTTAGTAATTTTTTTAATATAATTTATATATAAATTAAAAAATTGAAGGAGAAATTTATATGGTAGCTGCAGTAGAAACAATGGCTTATGCTGGGGAAGTTCCTTGGCATGGTTTAGGAGTTAAAGTTCGACCAGATCTTACTCCAGAAGAGATGTTAAATGCCGCTGAATTAAATTGGGAAGTGGAAAAAGTTCCGCTTACTTATACTATTGATGACGATGGGACAGAATTATCAGTTCCTAATAAATTTGGTTTAATTCGTAAAACGGATGGACTATTTTATGATGTTGTCGGGCCTAATTGGAATCCAATGCAGAATGAAAAAGCTTTTGAGTTTTTTAATGATTTTGTAGAAAAAGGCGATATGGAAATGCATACTGCAGGATCATTACATGATGGTCAGTATGTTTGGGCATTGGCAAAGATTAAAGAATCTTTTGAAGTTATTCCTGGAGACGTTATTGATGCTTATTTACTGTTTGTTAATCCTCATAAACGAGGAAAGGCAATTCAAGTTAAATCTACCCCAACACGAGTAGTTTGTTGGAATACTATGAGTTACGCTTTGGAGCAAAATTCTGCAGGACGACAAATTAAAATTCATCACAATCAACAGTGGGATGAAGATACCGTCAAGGAAATGCTTGGATTAGCACATCAATCCTTAACAACTTATCAAGAAGTATCTCAATTTATTGCTACTAAGCGGTGGAATAAAGAAACTTTAACCGATTACTTTAACTTAATATTTCCAAATACAGGAACTTCAAGTGAGGATTCTAAGAATTCAATCTTGGCTAGAGAAGTAATTCATAAGCAACCTGGTACAGAACTTGGAGAAGGGTCTTGGTGGCAGGCATTTAATACTGTTACCTATCTCACTGATCACGAGTTAGGACGTTCTGCAGATACACGTTTATCATCTGCATGGATGGGAGTTAATCTCACCCGCAAGAATAAAGCTCTTAAATTAGCTACCGATTTTGCAAAGGCAGCTTAAAATGCACCCCGATGGGATTGTAACCTTGTATGACGTAGATAAAACTGAGTGGCTTCATCAAAAATCCCTAGAACTTATTAAAAAGGGATTTGACTCTGATGAGGCTTATATTATTGCTTGTAAGCTAATGGGTAAGGCAAAAGGGGTTACAACACAGTTAGACCTTGATTCTGATAAACAGGAAAAAAAGTGAGAGTGTTAGTTTGTGGAGGTCGTGATTATGATAATCGCGAAGAACTCTACGCAGTTTTAGATTGGATCGATTGTTCTTGGGAAGGCCCTGGAACCTTCGGTCCTATCACTGTTATTATATCTGGACATGCAAAAGGAACAGATACTTTAGCAGAACAATGGGCTAAAAAAAGAGAAGTTTCTCTTGAAATTTACCCTGCTGAATGGGATGTTTATGGAAAAGGTGCAGGCTTTATTAGAAACCAGCAAATGATTGATGAGGGGCTACCTGATTTAGTTGTAGCTTTTTCAGGAGGTAAAGGTACAATGAATATGATAAAACTCTCTAATCAAGCAAATATTCCTTTATATAATGTACGTGATCCGATGGGCTGGATAGGACCTTAAAATGTTATCAATTATTACTGATTATGCTGAAGATTTAAATGATCTTTTAGAGTTAGATGGAGAAATGGCTCAATTTCAATATTTAATTGATATTGGACAAAAATCTCCAGAATTTGAAGAATCAGATCGAATAAGACAATATGAAATGGATGGATGTTTAGCGGATGTTTGGATTATTCAAAATCAAAAAGATGACTATTATTACTATCGAGGAGATAGTAATGCCGCTATTGTTAAAGGGTTAGTTACTATTATTACTGAAGCTTTGAGTGGTCACACTCAAAAAGAATTAAAAGAAGTAGATGTTCACGTAGTTGAAAAGTTGGGACTAGGAATAGGACTTACTGCTAGACGACAGCTTGGGATGATGGCTATGGTTGATCATATTAAAAAATTATCAGGAGCCAAGCTTTGGCCTCATCAACATAAAAAGGAAACATAATGTCACGAATTGCAACTAATTTTGATCATGTAAATATTAGTACTCCTTACTTACAGGAAACAATTAAATTTTACAGTTTATTAGGTTTAGTAGATGGCCCACGCCCTGATTTTGATTTTGAAGGATCATGGCTATATCTAGATCCTACACTGGAAACTGCATGTATGCATTTGGTGGAAATAGATGAGGCTTCTTTTATAGCGGGTAGCGGAACTCTAGATCATATTGCTTTTAGATGTGATGTTGAGAAATTAACTGAAACTCAAAATAAATTGGATGAAGCAGAGATTAGTTATAAATATAATCGAGTTCTTTTAGAGGAAGGAAATAATGAAAAAAGTACTCCTCCAAAAGCAATTGACCAATTATTTATCGTTGATCCTAACGGAGTTCAAGTAGAACTAAATTTTAGAGAATGAGTGTTGTCAGCACCCGAGAATTTTGGGAGGCAAAAGTAAAAAGGATATGTACTCTTTATGAGTATGGAGCTATTTCATGGGAAGAAACTATAGAAAAGCTTAATGATCTGGGGTACAATGAAATAGATTTAGAAGAATTAGTGGAGGAATATGATGGTGGTAATTTATACTGATGGTTCGTGTAGGTATAATCCTGGTCCTGGAGCATTTGCTTGGGCACGAATTGAAGAGAACGATGTAACAGCACAAGGCTCAGGTTC
>TARA_R110001583_G_scaffold26533_16_pt1 | contig 23717 bp, 16 predicted proteins | sample TARA_R110001583 | Tara Oceans TARA_R110001583 (sample SAMEA4398432) | marine metagenome | biome: Polar Biome; feature: [MES] marine water layer (ENVO:01000295) within the mesopelagic zone...; material: water (ENVO:00002006), including particulate matter (ENVO:01000060) such... | reverse complement strand
CAGACCAGAAATCACTCAAAAGGTAACTTGGGCAGCCAGTTTAGGTGACAGAAGTGAAAATGCGGATCCAAGTTTATAACCCCACTTTAAATACTAATAATCTTTAAGTTATTTAATAACAAATAGTTGAGTTTAGTACATGTACTTTACCGACATACTATTTTATATGCTAATAACACATTCTTATTCAATAAGAATTATATATAGATGCCATTTTTTTTTGGGGTAAGTTCAATTTGCTGCGCTACAGGTACAAACCATCCAATCCCGGCAACGATAAAAACTGAGATGGGTTACCTTGTTTAACATCATAGTTACCATTTAAGCGGCTATTACTCGTAACTAAGACACAATAATTTTTAGCTCGGGTTATACCAACAAAATGCAAATTCAATTCCTGTTCCCAATTGTCATAGACAACATCGTAACAGCCTTGAACAAACTTTCTTTTCGGGTGAACCCAGTCGTATAGATCTAAGTGGTATACAACCTCAAACTCTAACCCTTTAGATTTATGAAGCGTCATCACTTGAACTTCATCTTCATTAATTGGCTTGTAGTGCTTGAGTAACCTTGATTCCAAACAAATTTTTTCAATTAGAGCTTTATCTGATTCTTTGATAGTTAAGCTTAAAAGGTTTTCTGCCACTTGAATAACAGATGCAGATAAATCCTCTCGATCTTTTCCAGACACTTGTAAAATTGTTTTTCTAGTCGAGGCTAATTTATTAAGACGAATATTTGAAAGCCTCTCTAGAAACTCAATCACATCGCTCAGTCTGTGTTTATCATCAAACCTAAATCTTAAAAGGTGAGCGAATAGGTTACAAACATTAGTATTTCTTACCGCTAAAGGATCTTCATCAAATATTCTGAAGGGGACATCCAAAGCATTTTCAAGAAATTCTAGGGATATATTATTCCTGACCAATACACCAATATCTGAATATGAATGAGCGCAACCGCTTTGCATTACTAATTTAATCGACTCATTAATTTTAGCTGCTACATCTACTTGAGTTCCATTATAGCTACGTTTGTATAGTCTGATTTCATCTGTAGGCAACAAGTCACAATCTGGCTCATACAAACGCTTGGAGTAATTTGTGATTGAGGGATGACAACGGTGGTTAATATTTACAATGTGGTGTTCAAAGACATCTGGCTTATTTGTTAGCTCGTTGATAAATTCAGGCTTACTGCCTCGCCAGGCATAAATGGATTGCTGAACATCTCCGACAGCAACCCCAACTAAGCCTAGCTCTAATAATTTTAGGAATAGAGTATGCTGCGGTTCAGAGGAATCTTGATATTCATCGATATATACCGAGCAATATTTTGCAATAAAGTATCTTTGGCAAGCATGCGATTCATTTAATATATGAGTGGCAATAACTCCGAGTAATTCCAATATAATATAGCCATGGTCGAATAGTACCTTTATATCTTCGGCAAAGAGGTTGAAAAGTGTTGAAGTTATATCTTCCTCATATTCAATAATTGAGGTCAATTTATCCTTAATGCTTTGAGGAATATCTTTTTCCTGAATACACTCTAATGATCTTTTTTTTCTATCTATCACCCTTGCAAAAAATGGGAATATTATCTCGCTCAAGCAAAAGTGATCAATTGTTCCAAAAAAACTAGCTTTGGTATCACAAGCATTTTGTTTGCATCGTTGCTTCAACTCTTTGCTAGCCTTAACGGTAAAAGTAATACCAATAATTCCACGATAGCTAGGAAGTTCACTAACCTCGTTTCTAATTTTTTCTGCAATAACAGTTGTTTTGCCACTACCTGGACAAGCAGTGATAACCATATTTGAATTAGAGTCTATTGCAGCCTGCTGGTCAGCTGTAAACGAAAAATTTCCCATATTATTTAGTTGCCAGTTTAATTGCATGATGAATGGGCTTCGCTAATTCTCCACTTCCAATGCCAGATAGCGCAACGGAATTTTCTGACAAAAACTCTCGCATGCGAATCGCTTTTTTACCTTGTAGGTACTTTACTGCATCGCTGACATTATCTTTACTTGAGTAATTTAATAGCTCTGCTTCCAGTTCTAAAGATAAGTCATTTTCAAGATCAATTTTGGAAAGGAATAGTCCATGTGGGTTTATTTCGTCAGACGTAGCTTGCCAAAATCCACAATTAACCAACCCTTGAGCTGTGGTTGCTGCATTATAATCTTGAGCATTATCTTTTCCAATTAATGATAGGCATCTGTTAACCCCTACAGGTCGTTTATTAGGGCTATTTTTAATACCCGAAACATCATTATCAGTTCTTAATACCCAAGGAATCTCCATCGCATCTAAAATGTTGCAGTAAACTTTAAATTGAATGCCATCAACAGAAAGAATAGAGATATTATGGAAATCTAAATCTAAGCCTAGTTGTTTTGCTAGTTCTTCGTAAAATAGCTTTTCTGAGGGGCCTTCAACTAAAAAAACACAGTTAGAGAAGAAAGCTTCTGCAGGCAGAATACTCATTCTATATCCTAGATTGTCCCATGCCTCTGATATGCATGTTGAACAACCTTCTTTGGCTGCTTTACTACCATCAGTACTTGAGAATAGACGTATTATAGAATCTGGTTTATATCGTTCTGTAATTTGCGGTGAGTGGCTTGTGATGATGGTTTGACCTGGTAATTCGTGAATTAAATAATCTGCAAGTTTACGTTGTTGATGAGGATGTAAATGTGCTTCAGGTTCTTCAACACAATAAAATGTTACTTCATGTTCGGGATCAAATTCCCTTTGGCTTTTAGCCTTCCATAACGCGAGTAGAATCTGATTATTTCTTCCATCTCCGCCAAGCATTAACTTTGATCCTGCGGTTGATGCCGCAAGTTCTAGGTTCTCAATAAACTGATTCACCTTTATAGCACCAGTATCTAAGTGGATATTATATTCACCATAAGAATGAGATAGCTTCTTTAGCTCTTCATTAACTACAGATGTGGCATCTTTTACATAACGAAGCTGGGCTATTTTTTCATTAATCTCATTAAGTTTCGATGATATTACAGCCAATTCAACTTGGTCTTTGTCATGATCAGCGTCTTCAAGCATTTCTTGTGATTGCTTGAGTAATTGCTTTTTTTCTATTTGAATAAACTTTTTAAGGTCTCTTCTTGACTTTACGTAGCGTAAGTTTAGCTGTCTTAAATAAAACCTAGACTGTATTACTTCTAGTTCATCATCTGCACAGCCTATGTTCAGTTGATAACTCAAAGTGTTTCTATCTGCAGTAAGCGAAATAATACACTCGCCTCCATCACTTACATGGCCTTTCAAAGCTGCTAAAACAGCATCTTCTTTAATATCTGAAAAATAAATTTGGATTAAATAGCTTTCGGATTGAGTGCCATCAGTTTTGATAAAAAAGTCTGTTAACTCAGGCTCTATATCTCGTTCCGATAAAGACTTATCTAGCAATAACCTAATCCCATAAAGTAAGTTAGTTTTACCAACATCATTACCACCAATGATAAGTGTTTTGTCATTAAACTGAACTGTTGCATCCTGAAAATTACGAAATCCATTAAGCTTAACTTTTTTAATTATCAATTTATTTTCTCGTATTAATTAGTTTTTTAAGGGCATCGACCGCCATTACTTCATTTTTCCTATGAAGCATTGCATGGCAGTTTGGGCATACAGGAATAAGGTCTTTTACTGGGTCAACAATATAAGATTCTTTGATAGTGTGTAAAGGAACGATGTGATGCACATGTATAAAGCCGTTGCCAATATCGCCATAAACAGCCTTAAAATCGAATTGGCAAACATTACAAATAGCACCATGGTGCTCTATACACTTGTTTCTAGCTACAGTATTTCGTTCGTAGATATTGATCGGAACTGTCTCGCTTGTTCCTTCAAACATCACACCATCTTGTTCGATAACGTCAGGAAATAGCCTCTCATCTTCATTTTCTAACTGATCTCGATGCCTGTTTACTACTTCTCGAATTGAATTCAGGCTACCTCGTCCAAGTCCTTCATAATATTCAATATGCTGTTCAACAGATGTTAGTGCATCCAAATAAAATGAATGATCATACTGGTCCAAGATACTTGTCAAAACATAGTCGGTTGCCTCGGTATTTAGCGTTCTTTCATAGCATTTACCAAGAAGAATTTTACTAATACTATTTACATAATATTTAGCCGAGCCCTTAGTCATTCCAACCACCGCAACAATACTATTCACAGCTTCAACAGGGCTTAACATATCCTGATGAACTTCAACCGATTTTGCATAGGCGAATTTAGTCATTTCTAATGTTATTACTGGCATTTAATGACCTCTACTCATACAAATACTTCTGAAACCCAACAAACGTTTCACGTATTGCTAAAGGTGAACCGAACTCTACAGATGCATCGTTGATGGTGTTGTATTTTAACTCGACCAAACTACGCATTTTCTTCGGTGATAATTCTTGCTCACCATCATCGATGTATTTTTCTAAAATAAATTCAATAAATTCAATTTGTTTGTAAGTGAATTCACTGGCAATACCGGGTTTTGCAGTAGCAACACGTTCTGTTCTTGTGTGTGTATCTCTTGCATAGGCAACATAAGATAATAGGTCATAAACATCGCTGTCTTTGGCATCGATGATTTCTTTCATACTATCGAGTTTTTCATCGTCGTAACCGGCTTCGTGTAAGTCAGTTAATAACTTTTCACGTGTGCTTGGGTTACTCCATATTTGGCGCAATTCATCTTCGTTTCCAAAGAATCTCGGTAAGTCACCAAATAATTGCTCAACAAATTGTTTTGCAGTGAGCATTTCACCATCAGCACCCATAAATAAAACACTTTTCATATGTTGTATTTGGCGGACTTTTCCATCGGTTAACGTAATGAATATTTTTTCTGGCCTACTAGGTTTTTCTTCACCTGTATTACAGCTACAAGGTGTATCTCCGCAGTTATTGCAGGGCTCTAGTGGCTCAGATCCACACTGGCAAGGGAATTGTCTGCATTGATAACAGAAGTCGTCTGTAGGTTCTTCTACGCAATTGCATGGATTAAATCCACAGGTTTCACAAACACAAGTACATGGGGAGTTTTCACAACCCTCGCAAGGGACTTCATCTACTGGCTCTTCACGAGGCAACGGTTCACCATCCCATTCGGGATCAGAAAAGTTATGATGTGCTTTTACGAAGTCATACACAGTGAAGAATGATTTGCCATCGTACATACGCGTACCACGACCAATAATCTGTTTAAACTCAATCATGTTTTTACATTCACGCATTAACACAATGTTGCGCACATTACGGGCATCTACGCCTGTCGATAACTTACGTGAGGTCGTTAATATGGTGGGAATGGTTTTTTCATTATCACAGAATGTGCGTAGGTCATTTTCACCTGCGGCGCCATCGTTGGCAGTAATACGCACACAATAACTTGGGTTAGTCGTCCAGCCTTGTTTAACTGCGTATTGATTAATAAAATCGCGTACCATACCTGCGTGTACTTGGGTAGCACAAAACACGATGGTTTTTTCATGTGGATTGATATGGTCCATCCAATACTGCACACGTTTTTGTTCGCGTTGCGGCATGGTGATGATGCGGTTAAAGTCACTTTCTTTATAAACTTTCCCAGCCTCAGGCTCGCCTTTAAAGGTTACTGCATCGCCTGGCGTGTAAATATACTCATCCATGGTGCCGACAATCGGATACACTTTAAATGGTGTTAAGAAACCGTCATTTATACCTTGCTTTAACGTATAGCTATAAACAGGATCGCCAAAGTATTTATAACTATCGGCATTATCAGTACGCTTTGGTGTGGCGGTTAAACCTAACTGTACCGCAGGAGCAAAGTACTTAAGAATATCGCGCCATGAGCTTTCATCATTGGCACCGCCACGGTGACATTCGTCAATAATAATAAAATCGAAGAAGTCTTCGGGGTATTGCCTAAAATTACAGTCGCTGGTATCGGCTATAACCGCTAGTTCAAAGTCTTCATCTTCAAGTTCTTCTAATGCTTGCGCACTATTCGCTTTGGCCGAATTACTCATCAAAGTATGAAAAATAGCCATAAAGATACTGGCATTTTTAGGTACACCTTTGGCTTTTCTAATTTCATTTGGAGTGAGACGCACAACCGCATCGTCACCAAAGGCACCAAAGTCGTTAAAAGCTTGTTTGGTTAATACATTACGGTCAGCTAAAAATAGAATGCGAGGACGTTTCTTAGCGTTGCTCGGGTTTTTAGCAGCTTGTAAACTCCAACGACTGTGGAATAACTTCCATGCCAATTGAAAAGCGATACAGGTTTTACCTGTACCTGTAGCAAGGGTTAATAGAATACGGTCTTTACCTTGCGCGATTGCCTCTAATGCCTGATTAATGGCATTCTCTTGGTAATAACGAGGTTGCCAGTCGCCTTTACATTCAAAAGGGATTTTTGCAAAGTTTTCACGCCAAGTGCTAGTGAATTCGGGTTCAGCGACTCCATCGTCACCATTAAAAGCAATCGCCCACATCTCTTCAGGGCTTAAATAACGTTCAGCTAACTGCTCATCACCCGTTAGCATATCTATTTGGTAAATGTCATGACCGTTAGTGGCATAAGCGAAACGACACTGTAAACGAGTGGCGTAGTCTTTAGCTTGGCGCACACCTTCGGTGTAACCTAGGCTTTCACGTTTAGCTTCAACGGCAGCTAATTTACGACCTTGAAACTCTAAAACATAATCCGCACTCAGCTTTGATCCACGCTTACCACCACCTAAAATGCGCCCTGCGGTAATACTCACTTCACGGCGAATAATGCTGTGGCCAGTTTTACCCCAGCCATCTAACGCCAATTTAGGTGATATTAACTCTGCACGGGTTTCTGATTCGTTTCTACTCATGACACTTACCTGTGTTATAAAATTTGTTATCAGTGATTACTTAACCGATGTGGTTAACTCCCCACTAAAGGCTTTTTGTAAGATTGATTTTTTTAGTTCGTCTAGTGCTTCAAGCTTTTTTGTATAAATATCGTGAAGCTTTAAAATATCAGTCTCAAGCACTGTTAGCTGTTTAATAAAGTCATCTTGATTTTCAAAACTTTCAGGGTATGAAACTTCAAAATTTTCAATCTGAACTTTGGTAATTGCTTGTCGTGTCGAACCTGCTTCACCAATACCTAAAAGGATATCTTTGTAATATTTAGACGTTAGTAGATAACACAGTAGTTCAGGCTTGATCGTATTGTCACTTACCCGAATAATTGATACGTGCTGATTAACTCTGGCCGGAAGATATTCTTTAGGTACGACACAGCACCTTGCCACTGAAGCACCAGTAATATTCAGTAAAACATCATTTTCTTGTAGCTCTACATTGCTCAGTTTATCTGCTTGCTCATCATCAATTAGTGCTAAATCTTTGTCTTTAAACCGCCTATCATGAACATTCATGCTTCGTATTAAAGACATCCCCTCAGTCTTATATGCTGCTTTTCCGCCTCTTGGAGTTGCACCGCTACCGATTTTTGTCGTTATAGATTTTAAACTAGCTTCAACCCAACCCTCCGCTTTTTGGCTGAAGACTTGTTGCAGGTAGCTGTCGAATAACTCGCGGGCATTTTTTAGGTTTTGTTCTGTTTTAGCGCGGGTTTGTTCTAAGTCGGCAAACACAGTATCGAGCAATGCCACAATGCGTTTTTGTTCCGGGATGGAAGCAGGATATGAAACGAAGAACTCATTTTCTAACTTAGTTCTTGCTAATTCAGTCTGACCACTTGCCCCTTCTCCAGCCGAAGTAATCTCTTCTTCGATTTTAATAAGCATATAACCAAAGAAGTCGTTATGAAAAAGACCTTTTTTAGGTCTTACAATTGTTACATGCGTATCTACAGTAGTTGGTTCAATGGGAATATCTCTGACCTGAGCAACTCTCCCTAATGTGCCTGTTCCTGTTGAGTTAACTAATACATCACCAATTTGTACATAACGCTCTTCATTGACTTTTTTAATTTCTAAATTATGACGCCTAGCCAAAGTATAATTAATAATATGATCTCTAATGCACTTTTGATTGATTACGCAAATACCACCTTCTTCAAGGTACTTAGGCCCAACACCGCGCTTAATAATCTCACAAACATCACCCAGTTTTTCTGTTTTCCATTCCATTACAGTAACCCTTGAATCTTAGCTAAAATCGCTTCTGACTCTTTATCGAGTTTAATGATGTTATCAATGATAACTTTAGGTTCACGTAATGGAGCGGCTTCTTCTACATTCGGATTTTTAACAGATAGGTCATAAGTTCTTTCATCAATATCGCTGATGACTATTAACCATGATTTATCCGTTTCACCTTTTTCAGCATTACTAACCGCTACTTTTTGAAGCTCAACAAACTCTTTTAAGTCATTGTCGTTCAGTGGATTAGTTTTCCCCATATTTCGACCGACATTCAACTCGTAAAACCATGTATTTAGGGTTGGTTCACCTTTAGTAAAGAACAACACCACGGTTTTCACACCCGCGCCTAAAAATGTACCGCCAGGGCAATCGAGTACTGTATGTAAATTACAGTTTTCGAGTAGTTCTTTACGTAGTTTAATAGCCGCGTTGTCGGTATTACTTAAAAAAGTGTTTTTAATAACAATGGCTGCACGGCCACCAGGTTTAAGCATTTTAATAAAATGTTGTAAAAACAAGAATGCCGTTTCACCCGTTTGTATTGGGAAGTTTTCTTGTACTTCTTTACGCTCTTTACCGCCAAATGGAGGGTTAGCTAAAATAATATCATGCTGATTACTTGGCTGAATGTCTTGCAGGTTTTCAGACAAGGTATTGGTGTGCAATACGTTTGGCGCTTCTATGCCGTGTAATATCATATTCATGATAGCAATTACATAAGCGAGTGATTTTTTCTCTTTAGCGTAAAATGTGCTGTTTTGCAGAGTTTCTAAATCGCTAGTTTTAAGCTGAATCTTGCCTTCTATTCCAGCTCGGCCACCTTGACGTAAGTAGTCGTATGCTTCACATAAAAAACCTGCTGAACCTGCTGCACCGTCGTAAATTGTTTCGCCAATTTTTGGTTGTAAAACGTCGATCATCGCGCGTATTAATGGGCGAGGAGTGTAGTATTCGCCACCGTTACGGCCTGCGTTACCCATGTTTTTAATTTTGGCTTCGTATAAATGGCTTAGTTCGTGTTTTTCTTGCTGTGAGCGAAAACGTAATGAATCAACCTTTTCCAAGGCGTCACGCAGTGAATAACCACTTTGAATTTTGTTTTTTATCTCGCTAAAAATCTCACCAATTTTGTATTCAATGGTATTGGCGTTATCAGCACGTTGCTTAAAGCCTTTTAGGTAAGGGAACAGTTCACTATCAACAAAGCCCATTAAGTCATCACCCGTTAAGGCGTTGTTATGGTCGAACTTTCCTTCGGCATCTTTAGGCGCAGCCCATTGGCTCCAACGGTATTGCTCGTCGATGATGTACTCGTAGGTTTCAGCCATCATTTCAGCTTCTTGCGACTTGGTAAACTCAAGGTCATCGAGGTATTTTAAAAACAGCATCCATGAAGATTGTTCAGTGTAATCTAGCTCAGAGGAGCAACCAGCGTCTTTGTGAAAGATGTCGTCGACATTTTTGAATACTTGTTCAAACATTGGGGTAAAGTCCTTGTTGGCTATTGAGTAAAGGCGATTAAAGCATCTGAAAGACGACTCGATAACCTGTTATTTGTGTGTAAATAATTAGGATTAATATACGCTAATTAACTGTATATATTCAGAAAATTATAATTAAATAATCACTTATATGTGCTTCAGTTAACCTAACCTCGTTTTACGCTTTAAAATTGAATAGATTATCTACTCAATGTCACGATTTAGGCTTTGACGTGATCCATATAAATTTTTAAAAATAATTGTGCTCACCAATATTTTAGTTTAAAAATAGTTACAGTGTAATTATTTTTGAGAGGTTTTTATGAAAAAGGCTGAGCTATTAAGAACAGATCACCTGGTGCAATTAAATTGGCTTGATAACCAGATGGGGAAACTCATTAATGGTGGCGCTATCTCTTTCTTAAACGCAGAGGTGGCGGAAAGAGAATACAATAAGATGAAAACCGAAAGCTTAATTTTACGTGATGACGATATTGAACATTTTATGAGTGTGCATTTATCTAAAGTAGGCATATCAAAACTAGTAACTGCATTACGTGTTTATAAAAAGCGTAATTTCACCGATAGATTACAAGTGGAAATTACTAAAAGTAACAAAGGTAAACTTGATCAACTCGTTAAGCTATCAGGTAAAACTAAAATAGAAATTATTAACCAATTGATCGTAAATGCAGATTTAGAAGAATTTAAGAAAGTTAAATAAGAATAAATAGTTACACTGTAATTATTTATTACAACTTATATTATTATTGTTAAGCAAAGTAATTAGTTTGTCCTTCGCTTCATCGTCTAATTTATCAATCAAGCACGCTAATGTTGCACTTTTCTCGGAATCACAAAAGAAATAGTTAACCGGTACATTTAATTCGTCTGCAATTTTTTTAAGTGTTTCAATATCAGGCATATGACGGCCTGTTTCATAATGATTCATTCGCCCACTTGCAGAGCTTGGATCTATGCCAATTTTAATTCCTAAATCTTTCTGGCTTATTTTCATTCTATTTCGAGCCTCTTTAAGACGCTCTGTAAAAAAGGATTTAACCTGCACTGGTATTTCATCTCAATAACTCTCACATAAATTTGATTGTCTAGCTTTTATCTCGACATGTATACTTAGGATAACTAAGTTTATGGTGTTTTTTGAGGTATGGCAATGAGTAATAAAGTAGATATGAATGTATTTTTACATTCTCTATTGGTAACCAAACAGATGAATAACTTTACAATATCCGAAGCTAAAGATGTTTTGTTTAGAGAGCATGATGAATTTAAAGATGAAACTGAAGCTAGAAAGTTCATTTACCGCCAATTAAGTCGGAATATTGAAAAAGGATTATTAGTACGAAAAGACTGTTTTGATGATGGCTCGAAGAGAGTTATATATTCAAAAACGGAGAAGTTTTTAGCATCTAGTTTTATTCCAGTTAAACGAGGATCTAAGAAAAAGAAAGTAACGAACAATAAAGAGTCCGTAAAAGTTGCAAAAATAATCAGTTATGAATCTGAGCTCAAGAAAGAGCTACTTGCTTATGAAATTGACTTAAATACAACACTAGAAGAAGCTAAAGAATATAACCGTCTTTCTGAGCGTTTCCCTGAGTTACAAGAGAAGCTAAAAGAGCATCAGTCTCAAGCCAAAGGTAAATCGATAAAACTTTTAGGTAAAATAAACGCTTTGCAAAACTTGTTGAGTTACACGGTAACTGGATATAAAGCATGCTAAGAGCTTGGCAAAAAGAGTGTTTATCCATCGCTATACAACATTATTCAGCTCATAAGCATTTCTTTTGTTTAGCTACTCCAGGGGCAGGAAAAACTGTATTAGCATCTGAAGTTGCAGCTTATTTATTTGAAACTAATCAGATAGATTTTGTTTTATGTTTTTCTCCTTCAACTGAAGTTGCAACCGGGATAAAAAGATCTTTTTCACGGCGTCTAAATTGTAACTTTGACGGTATTATTGGATCTATCGGCTGTTCTTATACCTATCAGAATATGCGTTTTTTTAATGATGATTACTGGAAGTTGCTTAAAAATAATCGAGTGTTAGTTGTCTTTGATGAAATTCATCACTGTGCTGGCTCAACGGTTGAAGATGCTAATGTTTGGGGAGAAGATATTGTTAAGAACATCCAAGATCAAGCTTCTTATACGTTAGCTTTAACAGGTACACCATGGCGATCGGACTTACTTCCAATCGCTTTAGCAACCTATAGCGATCCTGATAATCAGATCCAATGCAACTATACTTATTCCCTTCAACAGGCTGTGAATGATGGTGTTTGTCGAAATCCAAAGATCGTCTTAATTGATAATGAAGAGATTTCAGTAACAACAGCTAAGAAGGAAAGTAAAACCTACACATCCCTGCAAGCGTTATTGAAAGATCCATCCATCTCGTATCAAGATCTGATCAAAAATGAAGTTGTGATCAACTACATCATTACGCAAGGTGTAAGAAAGTTAGCGGATATCAGGTTAGATAACCCAGAGGCAGCAGGTTTAATCGTTGCTTCTTCTGTAGAGCATGCAGAGCAAATATTATTATTACTGACTAAAGAGTTTCATCAATCAGCCACAATTGTCACTTACAAAGAGGCGTATGCGTCAGATAAGATTAATAATTTTCGTTTTAATGATACTCAATGGATAGTTAGCGTTGGAATGGTGTCAGAAGGGACCGATATCCCACGTTTACAGGTTTGCTGTCATCTTAGCAGGGTAAAAACAGAACTCTACTTCAGGCAGGTTTTAGGGCGCATTTTGAGGGTTAGTAGTTCATCTAATCAAGAGGCTTGGTTGTTTACTTTGGCTGAAGAGAAGTTGAGTGTCTTTGCTAATAGGATTGATCAGGAATTGCCTAACTTAAATGTTTTAGTGAAGAGTAATGCAGTTGTTAACGAATTTTCAAATAGAGGGAAAAATACAAAAATAACACCGACTTCAATTGAAGTTAAAACCAAACAAATTATTAGATTACTCGGAGAGTTTTCTGTACCAGAAAAACTAAATAATCCACAGCCTCAAAACAGAAACATGCAGGAACCTACTTACCTAAAAGGCTTTGGAGGATTTAGAGAAAAGTTGATTGAAGTGTTTACTTCTATATAGATATTTAATAAAAATGGCCCAATTTTCCTAAAAAAGCTAAGTCGCTTTCGCCCCATAGCGCCTTAGCAGCTATAAATTTGTGGCCAATTTTACTTAGCCACTACAATCAGATATATCATAAGTATGATGCCAGAATTGAGTTCAACCTTTGATTCTCGATTGTTTTATCTAAAAGTGGCTCTTGGTTTGCGACAAAAATCCCTAGCTCTTTGATCTTTTCTTTAAATGAATTTGTGCTTGTAAAGACCACTCTTGACTCTAAGGGAAACTCTCTGCTAATCACGTTGTAAAGCAGTTTTACTGTTTTTTTTGTGTGAATTTTTGTGAAGCCATGCATGGTTCCATTAGTTTCACAATTCAGTTTGCACAACTCCTTCGCATAAGTAATACATCTGCTTAATGCCAAGGATTTTTTGTCTATGTCATTGACTAATTCAAAAAAAATATGTCGTTCACAGTTATATATATTCCATCTTTTCCAGCAAAGAGTTCGCCGATTTAATCCCAAAAGGTTGATGCTTAATTCAGCTTTGAGTCGTTTATTTTTGCTTGCGTATTTGTTTGGTCTTATCTCAATGGCTTCCTTCTTAATGAAGGAGTTTAATAGTGGGATCTTGTATGAAAACAATTCATTTGGGTTGTCTTTGTATGGGTTGAACAACAAAGGGTATTCATTTTTTATTGACCTTACATATATCCTATCTCTAGATTCTTTTTTATATAGTATTGGGAAGTAGTCATCTTTTCCATATTTCGCAGAATAATTCAGAGAGTTGTTTATATACACTGCTTCCTTATTACCTTCGCCGGTATTACATGGGCGACAAGCAGGAAGCAAGTTTTTATAGTGACTTCCCCAAATAAAGTATCCATAGTACGATACAGTTTGTCCTTTATTTAATGTTAAAAATTCGCCATTCGTAATTAAAAATTCATTATCTCTGGCTTTAAGTCTATTTTTGGGTCTGTAATGTTCAAGAACTAAGGTGGCTTGCGTTATCTTATCACCACAGTATGCACACGATCCTTCAGCTAAGGGTCTAATTAAATCTTTCCCGTTAGTGTATCCAGAAAAACAAAACTTAAGACTTTGTCTACTTTCCTTAGACCAATCAATACTCTCTACTAGCTTTATATTTTCTTTTACCTCCTCTATAAAGTTAATATCATTTGGGTTCATTGAACTTTTTGGGTGGCAATAATTAATCCTTTTCATGTTGATCTACTTCATTTAACAGGTTAATTATCTTACCAAAACCTGGAGTTTCCCCTTTAGATAAGTAAGCATCTACCGCAGATAATGCAATCAGTTCTCGGTAGGTTCTCCCAAAGTATCCAGAGTGACTTAGAATATCCCTCAACCCACTAACCGTATCCCATTTTTTATTTTTTATTGCATTGTAGTATCTAGAGATATTTCTATCATTTATTTGTTCGGTTTCTTCAATTGTACCAAGACCAAAAATTGGGCTAGATAGGATTTGCTCAGATGTTAAGTATCTGTGACTTGGTAAGTCTTTATTTAACGATGAAACTCCATCGTGTTTTTCAATGGTGAATACGATATCTCCATCTGTAGTTGATTTTAAAATAAGAGGATCATGTGTGGTTAAAATAAAAATAACTTCAGGGAATGCCTCATTTAAATTTTTTATAATGTTTTTTTTGAATTTTGGATGTAGATGTAGTTCTATTTCATCGATTAATACAATTGTGCTTGTTAGTTCTCTTGATATGTTTTCTAGACTATTTATGCTTTTATTTTCAGTAATTCCTGAGACAATCTTGTGGAAAATTGTAAGTATTGAGTTATAACCGCTACTAAAGTCAGTAAGATAAAATCTTCCTGACGATGTGGTTTGTGTTTTCCAATAAACACCTTCCTTATCTGTACAAAAATAATAGTCTTCAGGTAGAGAAAGTAAGTTGCTTAGCCTTCTGGCTATCCAATAAATTAATTCGTTGTCATAAGAATTTTCTTGTATCCATATTGATAGTTCTCTTATGCATTTAGGGGCGGTTCTGTTATCTGATACATATATCAGGTTACACATATCCCTATTACCGATAAACTTCCCATTACTATTATAATCCAGCGAATATTTTTCGTTAGAGTAAGTGATGGTACATCTTGGCTGGCTCTCAAATTCACTACATAGGTCACTTAGGCTTTTTTTACTACCTTTTTTTAGCGCTCTTTTGATAACATCTAACAGGGTTGATTTTCCAACTCCATTTTCACCAAGTATTATTATGTTGTTTTTTCCATCGAATTTAATTTCTTGATTGACTTTGAAATCTCTAACTCCAGAAAACTCAATTTTATTTATGCCTGAGAAATGTTTAGCTCTTGAACTCTTTAATATCGAGTTTTTTTTAGCCATTTCTGTGGCACACAGTTTTGTGATATCGTTATCAAAAGGGGTTTTATAAAAAGAAAAGCGATCTTTTACAAAGTTTGATATTTCATTTTCACTATATGATTCTCTTAATGATTTTAATGAAAATAAAATGTCATTCGGTACTATGAAGTTATCAAACTGTGAGTAGGTATCAGCAAGTTCAATAGACTCATTTCTTCTAACTATAAGATCTCTTCGATTGAGAGAGAATCTTTCTATAGTTCTAGATGCTCGCTCTGTTTTAGGAGCCAAAAATCCACTTGATTCATATTCGAAATGTAAATGACTGGTGTCAAGAGTTGGTAGTATTATTTCTGGCAAGAGGGAAAGCAAAGTATTTTTTCTTTCTGGACCTATCTCTCTCATTGGGCCAAAGTAATTAACTTTGTTATCGCCATAGTACTTCATGCATTCACGACATATAACATACGATGTTCTCCAGTCGTTAAACATCCATAAGTTATGACCAGAGCCGTTATGAATAAAAGCGGGAACTATGTTGATAGTCTTTGAGCCACAATAAAAACAATAGGATTTTTCATTTATTAAGTTGATTTTTCCATGCTCGTTCAATAATTCACATAGCTCAAAATAACCTTTACTGTTTTTTACATTCCATTGTCGCTTATCGAATCCGATAGGCACCGTTAACCTTGGATAGTTCGGTGTTTTTGTCGATAAAGATTTGTCATTTAAGTCTATAGATAACATGTTAACTCATTGTTTACTTTTTATAATTTAGTTTATCACCCTTGATACGTAAGTATGCAGTAGTTATTCTAAAACATGGATCTATATCATCTACAAAATCATGATTAGATCTAACTGTTAGAGAGTGATAATTGAAAGCTAACGTGCATATGTGCTGTGACTCGTGGGGTCGCGTTTTGCTATTGCCCTCTATTGAAAGGAAATTGGTATAAATGAGGTACTCCAAACGACAAATGGATCAAAATATTTAACTCGCAATGTGCCCCTTTTCGCCTTAAAAAGATAAGTCACAAACGCCCCAATAGCGCCTTAGAAAACTATAAATATGTGGCCTATATTACTTAGCCACTACACTCTTCGCATCCATAGAGCCATAAGACAAACAAGATATATTGAGTTATATACTATGTGGTACAACTCATATCGATTTCATTCTTAATTAGGGTATTGTCGCACATGTTATTTTGAAACGAAAAACGGGTTGTTTAGGAAATTAACTTAACTAGTTTGTGAGAATTTAGTTGACCACTTCAATATGATATTGAGTGGCGCAGGAAAATGTTATTAGCTGGCAAATCTAAATGTTATCAACTGACGAAACTGACGTAATTAAATGACCAAGTTAATGTAATTATCCACTATCTCCTAAGCTCGCAGCCCAATTGACAATAGCCGTTATTTTAGGTCTTTTATCGTTCCATAAATAATCGTGCTCTTCCTGTAATTTTTTGTAACCTGCACGAGTGATAAGTTTACTTTTCAACATATTTCCTAAGTTATTATAAATTGTTTAATGCTTTTTCAATTGCATCTAATGTCGCTACTTTGAAAACTTTTTCACCTTTTTCATCTAGTACATCGCCATGAATACCTTTTTTGAATTGCCATTTTTCAAAAAATTCATCTGAGATTAAATACTCTAAAGCTTTTTTCTCAAGCTCATTAAAAGACTCACCCGGGATAGCAAAACCATCATTAATATCTATTACCATATTTGGAGGCGTAAACTCTTTTATGGTTTTTTTCGCCCTAGCTAACTCAGCAGCTTGATGACCTGCTAATATTCTTGTTGGAATATCTTCTATTTTTTCAATCCAATCTAATTTTTTTTTATAAACTTTTTTATTGGTTTGATTTTTATTTGCACTATTCTCAAAGCACTTTATCAATGCCCGATATGGTTCTCCAGTTTCATTTCGAATACTCTGTGCTTTAGGAATACCTTTGCCTTCACCTAAACGAGCAATTGTTGAAAATGAGAAATCAGAAAGCCCTCGTTTTTTCTGCTCTGCGCACACTTCATAGATCGCTTGTAAGGTGTTTTTTACTTTAAGCCTCGCATCTTGTTGTAATTCAATTAACAACTCTTCAGGGTCCATCTTATAACTCCTTTATCTCAATTTTTTCTTGATTCAATACATTAACTAAATCAATTGGTTCAATTCTTTCATTTTCAGATAAGTCATTCAAAAGTATTTTACCGTCAATTAAATCATTTACTCTGGTGTGACTTTTTAAACGTTCCTTAAACAACCTATTCAGTTGATTTCCTGCCTTTAATTGCTGCTTAGGAGTCATCATAAATAATTTAGGATCAAGGTTATTTCGAAGCATCATGGTATCAAGCAGTTGGGATCGAGGAGTAATCGCAAGCTCAGCACTAGCCGACTGATAAATTTCAGCATTTTCACAGACTTCACATAACAATTCATACTGACTAACTTCTTCAGCAATAACTTGTAATTCATGATCAGATCTGACTATTAATTGTAAATTTTCTTTATCGCTATTTATATGAAAGTTAGTCTGATTTAATAAAGCTTGGCATTGATGAACAAGTGTACTTACAGCACCTAAATCACAGTAAAGTACATCCATTTTTTTAGCTACAACCTCATATTCTGATTTAGTTTTTCGTTTATAGGCTAAAATTTCTTCGCGTTTAGCTGAGTCAAATTTGATATCCTTTTTATTACAGAGATATTCTTTTTCATCTTCTTTTTCAAGTTTTATCAATAACTCACTTTCATCAGCAATTAGCTCATCATAATGGGACTGTTTAGCTTCTAAATGAAGAATTATTTCCTGAAATATAGCTAATAAACCACCTATAAAAGCTGGACCAGTTATAAAATGTCGACAACGAATACAGTTTTCTCCACCAAGGTAGCCATTAGGCGTTGGAGATCTAGCTTGTGTATTACCGATCAGTTCACCACCATCTTCACAGCGAGTCCCTGCATGGGGGCAAATCCCCCAATCTCGAAATAAAAAATTTCCAACTGGCGTATTGTTATTTATGGCTTTGAGGGTTGCTTCTGAATTTCCGACTAAATTTGCTTTAATCTCATCAATGCGAAGTTGTTCGATCATACTCTGTGTCGCTTTAGCCTGATCTTTTAGTGCTCTTTTTTCTCCTTCTTCAATTTTTTTACGTAGCGCTACACCTTGTATTTTGACGTAATACACGCTCATAACTATTGATGAATGCCCTGCAAGCTTCATGATAATAGATAAATCTAAATTATATTCCATTACATAAATGGTAATAAGACTAACCCTCATGCTGTGGGGAGTATATTCAGATTTATATCTTGAAATCGCATTAAGACTCCCATTACAAGTAGCTAATTGAATACCTTTAGGTTGGCTATAATACAAAGCTACTGCTAGTCGGTTAGCAAGTCGCCCACCGAACGTACCACATTCTTCTTCTCCAAAATCTCGAAATAAAAAACAATTTACTCCTTTTTGTTTCCGTTGAGTTTCATTTAGATTAGTATGTTCACAATCCAACCAAGCTTTAGGTGCAGTTATAGGGTTATACTTGGACTGCCATTTTCTAAGCTTGATTAACCAATAAGCAAGCTCTTCGGGCATCCAAGGTACACTTTGTGTTCCTAAATTTGTAGATGTCTTATTCGAAGTTGAAAACATCCCAAATTCACCTTTAGAATAACGTTTTATCATCCCTTGACTTTTTGTTAAGCCAGCTAATTCCCCTTTATTTTCTTTCCAAATGACCTTACCATTTTCATATTCAGGTAAATAATTATCGGCCTCACCGCTATCATTATACGCAATCTGCATACCTCGTAAGGGAACAGAAAAAAGTGCATAAGCATGCATCCAATAAATAGGAATCCAAATTTTAGCCAATTCATCATCTACAATTTTATAGACGCAATCAGGATCCTCTACATCGATTGTGCTTATAGGAACAGTGATCCACTCACAATCAAAGGTTTGAAGGTGAACTAAGTCTGAAAAAGTCTTAGCATCAGATGGAATAGTCCAACTACGAAGAGCTTGAACATATTGATATGACAAAGCAGGCTTTACAGTTTCATCAGGTTTACTTCTTGATTCTCCTTCAGGAACCCAAATCCCCTTTATACGATTTTTAGCATCCTTCATTCTAACTACTTCACCAGTGTCAGGATCTTCATCTGTACACTTTACTCTGAGGATATAATCAATAAACTCATCAATCGCATTATAAATTTTTATGTGGTATTTTTCTGTGGTAAGAAACTCTTTAAAGTTAGCAATACTGATATTTTTGTTGATAACAAAGTCTAGAGGAGTTACACCCAATTCATGTTTTTGTACATATAAACGAACAAACTTACAGAGGTAAAGTTTCTTTGAGCTTCCTCCTCTTGCAATTTTCATGAATTCAATTACTGAATCTCGCCACTCAAGATAAGGTTTACGGAAATACTTCGGTTGAAATGGCTCTTCTTCCCCCAAAAAAATATACCAATTTACCCAATCATTTCTATAGAGATTTTTCTCATTTGGATCTGAAGGAATACGGGGATCTTTACTTTCAATGCGCCATTTATTATATTCATCTTGATTACGCAAATTGGCTTTTTGTACTAGTCGTTGTAACTCTACGTAAGGATAAGGCTTAGGTATTCCGCATAGTTGATACCAATCTAAAAAGTCATTTGGAAAAGAACGCTTAGGCTGAGAAGGCAATTGACTGAATTCTTTTCTTTTTTCTCTATACTCGACTGAATCTTTAATATTTAGAGCCTTAACAACTTTAGCAAGTATATCGTAGCACGTAATTTTATCGGGTATAAAAAACTTTATAGTATCATCAATAGTAGTCCACTCTTTTGAAAACATCTTTTTAGGGCGTGACGGCAAAAGAGGATCTTCTTTATAACGCTGTGAATATTCAATAAATGACATAATTCCTAATATATTAATCGCTTTTTTTACTTCCTCTAATGTTAAATAGAATTTTTTTACACCAAAAATATTGGAAATATCATTTATTTTTCCCCATTCACTTGCATATACATCACTAAGTTTAGAAGGCAACCGAGGGTCTTCTCGAAAACGAGAACGATATTCCCCCATGGAGTTGATCTCTAGAGCTTCGATTCCCTTTAGTGCCTCAGCTAAAGTAGGGTAAAACTCTTTAATGGGGATGCCAAAGAAAAAATAAAAACCATTTTTCAATGGCCATTCCTTTGAATAATACTTTTCTGGATTTGAAGGTAAACGCGGATCTTCTTTGTAGCGAAGGTAGTACTCACTAGTAGAATGAATGTTTAGCAACTCAATTGCTCGCTTGGCTTCTTCAAGTGTTGGGTAGTAATCTTTGATTGGCTTACCAAATAAAAGTAAAAATCCATTTTCTAGTGGCCACTCTTTTGCATAGTGTCGTTCTGGATTTGCAGGCAAACGTGGATCATTTTTGAATTGATAACGATATTCATCCATAGAGTTAATGCCTAAAGCCAGGATTGCCTTCTGTGCTTTTGCAAGAGTAGGATAAAAATTATTGATAGCCTTGTTGAAAAAAAACAAAAATCCATTTTTTGAAGGCCACTCTTTTACATAGTACCGTTCTGGATGCGCTGGTAATCGAGGATCTCTTCGATAGAAGAGATTGTACTCTGATCTAGAGCGAATCCTCAATGCCAGAGTTGCTATCTTTGCTTGTGCAAGAGTTGGGTAATAAACTTTAGGTGAGTTTTTATTAAAAAACGAAAAATTCTTTTTTAATGCCAGCTCATCTGAATAATAATCAATGGGGTTTTCTGGTAAACGATGATCTTCGTGGTATCGGAAACTATATTCATTAATAGAATAAATCTCTAATGCTTGAATTGAGAGTATTGCTTCAGAAAGGGTTGGATAAAAATTTTCGATTAGCTCCCCCAAAAAAAATGCAAATCCATTTTTTAATGGCCACTCTTTTACATAGTACTGATCTGGATTTGAAGGTAATCGAGGATCTTTTCGATAGAGACGATTGTACTCTGCTTTAGATCGAACCCCCAATGCCAAAGTTGCCTTCTGTGCTTTTGCAAGAGTAGGATAAAAACCTTGAGCTGAGTTATCATTAAAAAATAAAAAGTTACTTTCTAATGACAACTCATCTGAATAATAATCAATTGGGTTCTTTGGTAATCGAGGATCTTCTTTATATCGACGCATATATTCTTTCAAACAATAAATCTCTAATGCTTGAGTTGATAACTTTGCTTCTAAGAGGGTTGGATAAAAATCTTTATTTAACTTACCCAAAAAGAGTAAATATCCATGTTTTGAGGGCCATTCTTTTGAATAATACTGAGCAGGGTTTGCAGGTAATAATGGATCTTCTAGATACCGGTTGCGGTACTCTCCCATAGAATTAATTCCCAATACTTGAACTGCATGCAGGGCTTCTTTAAGAGTAGAATAAAAAACTTTAGTTGTCCTGCCAAAGAAAAGAGTAAAACCATTTTTTAATGGCCACTCTTTTGAATAGTGTCGGTCTGGATGCAAGGGCAGGCGCTGGTCTTCTCGATAACGAATACTATATTCTTCCATGGAATTAATTCCCAATACTTGAACTGCATCCACTGCTTCTTTAAGGGTAGAATAAAAAAAATTGATTGTTTTATCAAAAAAATTATTTACACTATTTTCCAACGACCACTCCTTCGAATAATATCTAGCGGGGGCTGAGGGCAAACGCGGATCTTCTCTGTATCGATAGTTATAATCATTCATAGAATTAATTCCCAGCAACAGAGTCGCCTGCTTTGCTTCTGCAAGAGTCGGGTAAAAATATTCAACAGTGTTGCCAAAAAAAATCGCAAAGCCATTTTTTAATGGCCATTCATCAGAATAAGTACGCTCTGGATGCGCAGGCAAGAAAGGATCTTCTTTATAACGGTATCTATATTCATTTAAAGAACAAATACAAAGAGCTTGAGTTGCCTGTTTTGCTTCTTTTAATGACGGATAAAATTTTTTTAACATGTATTATTCCCCTCAAAATCAAGTACTAATGGCTCGCATCTTTTGCCTGATATCATCACTTGTTGGTTGAATATACACCAAGCATGAATTAGGGCTTTTATGATGCATTGCTTTTTGAATTTCCACCTGGCTAAACCCTAAATAATTTAATCTAAATCCATAACTATGTCGATGAGCATGGCAAATCCCCCCTTCATCTTTACCTGTATTCAATCCAATTTTCTGAACTGCATTGTCATGCATTCTTCTAAAGTTTTTAATCGTTTCGGGATGTCCTTTGCTGTTAGTAAAGGCAAATGGATGCTGATAATTTATAGGGGGATCAACACGTTGATATCTCAAATAGTTAATCCAAGTTTGCAAAAAAAGCTCAGCGCTACTTGCTGGTGCAAATATAACTTCAAAATATTTTTTATTATTAATCAGTGGAGCTTTCCAACCTGCGTGTAACCTAAGGCTTTTTGAATATTCATTACGTGGCTTCAAGCCATATTTTTCTTGTAGTAATGTTTTTCTTAAACACTTCGTTGACTCTGGCGAAGGGCCGTAGGATGGGTGATATACCCTAACAATTGCTTCATTCCGCTTATAATCTGGAATAATATCATTCACATAAATATGGAAAGTTTCGCTAAGTCGAAGGCCACCATAATGCATCAACATAGTAATCAATTGATTTTTATAATCAGGATATTTACTTCCTTGCTTTAAGAAGCCATGCCTTAACAAGGCTTCAAATTTATCTTCTGGAAATCTAGTAACCTTTTCAGTTATAACTACATCGGAGGGAGTGGATTGTATTGTTCTCACTAATCGCATTTTCTCTGCAACCGTTTTTTTGTTCTCTAGATGGTTAAGAAAAACACCTTCATTACGATGGTAATACGCACACCAATTTATCTTTTCTTCTGTATGAGATGCTTTTCTAAATAGGTTTATTGGAGGCTTGGTTCCATTATTTTCACCAAAATCGTCTGTATATTTAGTTATATGATAAAGGATAACTTGTGCATCCCGTGGATCCCTAGCTTTCCAAAATAGTCCAGATGGATCATTCCCATTTAAGTCTATCGTCCCAAGATTTAATGCAGCAGTAAAATTTCGGAGTAATTCTATTCCTTGTAATTTTTGTTGTTCTAATAAGGAGCTATTTTGAGCATTGATATATGTAATCAGCAGAATTACTGATGAGATACTTTTCTCTATCCAAGATTGAGATTTAACTCTATTTCTATATAAATATTGGACATGACTAGTTAGCACACCAGATTCTGTAATAATGCAGGGAAACTCAAAGGAAGAACCTGTTCGATCTACTTTGTATCTACATTTTGTTTTTAAAATATACGACATAAGCACCTAAAATAGTATTCATAAGAAGGTTACAACTTTACAATCTGTTTAAATAGTAGTCTATAAATATGAAAAAGGACTATTTTAATGCAAATATAGTATGCGTATTACTGGGGTTATAATATAAAGAAAATAAACGAATTCTTCGTCAGATTGATTCTCGCATTCGCTTTTTGG
>TARA_R110001583_G_scaffold69129_7_pt1 | contig 23780 bp, 19 predicted proteins | sample TARA_R110001583 | Tara Oceans TARA_R110001583 (sample SAMEA4398432) | marine metagenome | biome: Polar Biome; feature: [MES] marine water layer (ENVO:01000295) within the mesopelagic zone...; material: water (ENVO:00002006), including particulate matter (ENVO:01000060) such as...... | reverse complement strand
TCTTGGCGCACAGCTAAGTGATCGTGTAGCTAAATTAGTAAAAGATAACGCAGTAGCTGCATAATTGCAGTTAGGTGAGGAGATTTAGGTGAGCAAAATAGCAGAGCCCATTGTAATTGGTAAATTTGGTGCCGTTCACGGTATTAAAGGCTGGTTAAAAATTCACTCCTACACCGATGATGCTGAAAGTATTTTTCAATACAAGCCATTGTTAATGAAGTATCAGGGGCGTCTTCAAGAAGTGAATATCACTGAATGGAAATGTCACAGTAATACATTCGTTGCAAAAATAGATGCATTTGATGTTCGCGAAGAAGCACAAGCCCTAGTAGGACTTGAACTTTTGGTTAACTCAGATGAGCTTCCTGAATTGGAAAGTGATTTCTATTGGCGTGATTTGATCGGGTGTCAGGTGAATACTGACCAAGGTTATCATTTAGGTGTTGTTACCGACATGATGGAAACAGGCTCGAAAGATGTGCTTGTTGTAAAAGCTAACTCGAATGATGCTTTTGGACAAAAAGAACGATTAATCCCGTTCATTAAAGAGCAGGTAGTATCTAATGTGGATATTGCAGGCAAACTAATTACAGTTAATTGGGAACCTGATTTCTGATCACCCTAGGAGAAAAGCGATGTGGATTGGGGTTATAAGCCTCTTCCCGGACATGTTTCGGGCCATTAGCGAGAACGGGGTAACAGGTCGAGCGATTAAAAATAATCTGCTTTCAATCCAGAGTTGGAATCCTCGTGATTTTACAATGGATAAACATAGAACGGTCGATGATCGTCCCTATGGTGGTGGTCCAGGTATGTTGATGATGGTGCAACCTTTACGGGATGCAATCCAGGCAGCAAAAATGGCCGCTAAAGAAGCAGGGCATGAGGCAAAGGTAATTTATCTTTCTCCTCAAGGCAGACGTTTAGACCATGAAGGCGCGCAGCAGTTATCATCAAGCTCACAAGCTTTGATTTTAGTCGCAGGGCGTTATGAAGGCATAGACGAACGCATAATCGAAAGCTTAATCGACGAAGAGTGGTCGGTAGGTGATTATGTGTTAAGTGGTGGTGAGCTACCGGCCATGATTTTGATAGATGCAGTGGTACGTTTTGTACCCGGTGTATTAGGTCATGTGTTATCAGCTGAGCAAGACTCCTTCGCGGATGGATTGCTTGATTGTCCTCACTATACTAGGCCAGAGGTATTAGATGGAGTATCAGTACCAAGTGTTTTATTAAGTGGTGATCATGAAAAAATTCGTCTTTGGCGTTTAAAACAATCACTGCAGCGCACGAAAATGAGACGTCCTGATTTATTAAACGATCTAGCTCTGACTGACGAGCAAGCAAAATTGCTTGTTGCTCTGGAAAGTGACTCCCACTAACCAGCGATGTTATCGGCTAACTAGATATAAAAGGTATTAAAATGAGCAATATTTTAAAAGCAATTGAAAATGAACAGTTACGTACTGATATCCCAGCTTTCGCACAAGGCGATACTGTTATTGTACGTGTTCGCGTAAAAGAAGGTGATAAAGAGCGTCTTCAAGCATTTGAAGGTCTTGTAATCGCTAAGCGTAACCGTGGTCTGCACTCAAACTTCACAGTTCGTAAAATGTCGAGCAGCGAAGGTGTTGAACGTGTATTCCAAACACATAGCCCACTTGTAGGAAGCGTTGAAGTTAAACGTCGTGGTGTGGTTCGCCAAGCTAAACTTTACTACTTACGTGAACTTACTGGTAAAGCTGCTCGTATTAAAGAGAAGCTTGGTAAAAAGAAATAATCTTTTTACCCAATTGTAATGCCATTTAAGTTGGTATGATAAGGCACTCTTCGGAGTGCCTTTTTTTTTCATTTTTTTTAAGGAAATTAGCAGTGCAGCAAATGAAGCGATTTTTTTTAATTGCGATTGCCTTTTTGAGTATTATATTAGGCGTGATTGGTATTTTTCTTCCTCTCTTGCCGACAACGCCATTTTTTATTCTGGCACTTGCTTGTTTTGCGCGTAGCTCTACCCACCTTCATCAAAAATTATTAAATGCACCTTATATTGGCCCGTTACTTGTTGATTGGGAAACGCATAAAAAGATAGAAAAACAACGTAAAATAAAGATAATATTGATTGTTATTTGTAGTTTCACTGTGTCTATTCTTTTGCTTCAAAATAGAGTTTATTTGCAACTATTATTGTTGTTTATTATGTCGTTGTTATTGTTTTATATTCATCGGATCGATGAGAAGTAGAAGATGAATGTTATCCTTCACTGTAATACCAATACCAAATCAGTTAGCGGAATTGGTATAAGCATTAAACACGGGGAGAGTAATAATAAAACGTGTAAATTCATTTATCTTAGATTCAACTTCTATGGTACCCCCATGGCGCTTTATGATTTGCGAACAAATAGTCAAACCAATCCCTAATCCAAAATTGCCTTCTCGCTTGCTGGTATAATTTAATTCAAATATCTTATCTAATACTTTTTGAGTCATACCTGGACCATTATCTTCAATGATTACCTGTACCTTAGGTGAGTCATCATAGGGTAAATAAAGTGTCGATATTGTTATTTCACCTTGCCCTTCTGTGGCATCAATCGCATTGGATATTATATTAGTCCAAACTTGTTCGAGTTCGATAGGTCGGCATTCTACTAAGGGTAATGTTTGATACTCTTTGATCACTCGGTAACTTTTAAGCTTATTTTCAAATATCACTAATGTTTCTTCGATACCTTCATGAATATTTGTGGGGGCTAATATTTCACTATCTTGGCCCGCATAATGTTTTAAACTTTTTACCAAATTAGCGATACGTGTCGCACAGGCATTGCTGTTACGTAATATGGTACCTGCTTGATGATATTGGCTTAATAGATTGACGGTTTGTGTGAAATCTCGTCCACTTTCTAAGGGGATATTAGTATTGTCGAGTTGCATATTAACCAGTTTCTTAGCCAGATTTTTATCTTTTACTTTTGATATAAGCGCTTTTGTTCTTGCTCTCACCTCTGACGTTGACAAAGGAGTAATAGTTAACCCTTGTTGTAAAGTTTGCTTTGCAAGAATAGAAAAACTGCTATTTCTATCATGTAGCAGTAAATTAGAGATAAGACTAATAAGCGTATCAGAGCCACGTAAAATTGCTGCCACTGGATTATTAAGCTCATGCGCAACACCGGCAACAAGTTGGCCTAATACGGCCATTTTTTCACTTTCGATGAGATGATTGTGTGCGATATCCAAGGATTGCAAGGTTTCTTGTAGCGCGAGTTCTGTCGAGATGCTGTGTTGTAAGCGACGATTGAAGTTGCGTAATAAAAGATTAGTAAAGGGGGCTAAAAGGGCACTATTAGATTGCATGATTTGTGCAAAAATAAACTTATCGACCTTTAAGACCTCTGTTGCCACAAGTGTAATACCAGTACTAAAGGCTGCCTCCTCAGTTAAGAAGGACATACCTCCCACCATAGTGCCTGCTTGCATAATAGTGATATCTTGCATTTCTCCCTGTGCATTACGTTTCTTCAGTAGCACCTCGCCTTTGGTAATGAACCACAGATATTTATTATTTTCTCCTTCTCTTGTCAGAATGTGGTTTGCCCTATAATGACGGCGAACATTATGTTCATCATTATTTTCAAGGATTTTATAGAGCGATTTAATCATTAAACTGGAAAGCTTAGCATCACTGTATAATGAGTAATCGAGAAATTTATCTTGGAAATCTGCTGGCTGTAACTCTTCATTATTGTCTAATAAACAGGTTTTATTCGTTACTTGTCTTTTACTGATTGAATTTGATAATTGGTTCCGCTGATAATGGGTTGTATGGTAATTACTCATCTGCGCTTGAATTAATTGTTTTAACGGTTCTTTTTGGTAGGGTAATTGTAAAAAATAATCGATATGGCCTTGGTTGATGCAATCAATCAGTTGTGTAACGCATGGATTCTTGGCATAAACTATTTTACGAATAAGTTGGCATTTAGAATGCCTAAAAAGTGTTAGGGCATCTCCATCACTCAGATATTGAGAGGCTAAAACTAATGCAATGACGTCACTATTTTGTGCGATTAATTGTTGTGCTTTGTCACGTGTTGTTGCTTCTAGGATCTCCATGCTGGTATTTAACAGCTGTAAATCTTGTTTAATCTGAGCGAGTCTTTGAGAATCGCTATCGACACATAATATAATTAACATTGTTGCACTCCCAGTCACACCTATCTGAATAAGTAAATAATCATAATATGACTCAGATTCAAGCGTTCATCTTCACATCAAAGTATGATGTAAACTGAGTACAGAATGTTTATGAATCAGCAGTATAAGTAACGTCATTGTTGATGTAACGAGTTGTTTTGGCTTGTTATGATTTTTATCAATCGAGAGCATCGTTAAATAATAAAACTGTGATAACCTTAGCAATCAAACAGCACATTTAAGAATTAAGAGAGATAAGATGAAAATAACATTACCCGAATATGAGAACGCAGAAGTATTAGTAGTTGGAGATGTAATGTTAGACCGTTATTGGCATGGTCCAACGGGACGTATCTCTCCTGAAGCTCCAGTGCCTGTGGTTAAAGTTGAGCAAATAGAAGAACGTCCTGGTGGAGCCGCTAACGTTGCATTAAATGTAGCTGCATTAGGTGCAAAAGTTCGTCTGATTGGTTTAGTGGGTAATGATGAAGCCGCGCTTGCATTAGCAAAAGGGTTACAATCTGTCCATGTTACGACGGATTTTGTTACTTTAGAAAATTTCCCGACCATCACTAAGTTACGTGTATTAAGTCGTCATCAACAGCTCTTACGTTTAGACTTTGAAGAATCTTTTCATGATGTCGATAGCGCACCTATTTTAGCAAAAATGGAAGCCGCTTTAGGTGCTGAAAATAGTGTGATTATTCTTTCTGATTACAACAAAGGCTCGCTTTCTGATGTACAGAAAATGATCCAATTAGCGAAAAAGAACAATATTAAAGTATTAGTTGATCCTAAGGGATCTGATTTTGAAAAATATCGTGGCGCTACTTTATTAACGCCTAATTTATCTGAATTTGAAGCGGTTGTTGGACGTTGTAAAACCGATCAAGAGTTAGTTGAACGTGCATTAGAATTGATTAAAAAGTTTGATCTACAAGCATTACTAGTAACCCGAAGCGAGCATGGTATGACCTTAATCCGCGAAGGTGCTGATCCTTTCCACCTACCGACGCAAGCGCAGGAAGTTTATGATGTGACTGGTGCGGGTGATACGGTTATTTCTGTTCTTGCGACGTCATTAGCTGCGGGTAGTTCCTTTGAAGATGCTTGTACCTTAGCAAATGCTGGGGCGGGTGTAGTCGTAGGGAAAATCGGAACATCAACAGTCAATACCATCGAGTTGGCAAATGCTGTTTATAGTCAACAGGAAATTGGCTTTGGCGCGCTCTCAGAAGAACAGTTAAAAATCGCAGTTCAATTAGCACAGCATCGTGGTGAGAAAGTGGTCATGACAAATGGTTGCTTTGATATCTTACACGCAGGGCACGTTTCATACTTAAATACCGCTCGTGAGCAAGGTGATCGCCTCATTGTTGCTGTTAATAGTGATGACTCGGTACGTGGTCTGAAAGGCTCTGGTAGACCAGTTAATCCGATTGATCGTCGTTTGGCGGTATTAGCTGGGTTAGCTGCTGTGGATTGGGTGATCGAATTTACCGAAGATACACCACAACGTTTAATTGCCAATATATTGCCCGACTTATTAGTCAAAGGAGGGGATTATAAAGTGGAAGAGATTGCTGGTGGTACAGAAGTTATTGCTAATGGTGGCGAAGTGCGTGTCTTACAATTTGAAGAAGGTTGCTCGACCTCAGAAATCATTAAAACGATTCGTAATGAGCGCTAATTTTAAGATTTGAAGAAAAACAAGTGATAGCTACCAATAATTAGGTAGCTATCACTATCAAGATAAGGTTGATTAAGATTTGTTGCGTTGCTTCTCTGTTGCATCTTTAGGATCAATTTCAACTAACCCTGACGACACATGAATAATATCTTGCTCAGATAATATACCCGCCGAGTATTTTAGTTGTAACATATTAATAATGTAATCATAACGAGCATTAGAAAGTTGGTTTTCAGAGGCATATAAATTACGTGTTGCATCTAACACATCAACGATAGTTCGTGTGCCAACTTCAAATCCCGCTTCAGTGGCTTCAAGCGCACTTTTTGATGATTTCACTGTCTGCTCATAAGCGCTAATTGAGCTTAATGAAGCACGTACATTATTAAAACCACTATTGATTTGTGCTTCAGTGCTACGGAATGTTTGCACCAAATCTTCGCTGGCCATGACATAAGTATATTGAGCTTGTTTCACGCGAGAAGTAATCGCACCGCCTGAATAAATCGGCACACTTAATTGGATACCAAGAGAACCGGTATTTCTGTTGTAATCAGAGTTGTTATTTGTGTCATAATCGATACCGCTATGGCTAAGGCCAGCAGTGAAATCAACCGTTGGTAAATGACCTGTATCTGCTAAGTCTATTTGCATTTTCGCTAGCTCTTTAGCGATACGTTTTTCGTGAAGCTCTAAGTTATGCTCTAAGGCATTATTACGCCAGAATTTAACATCGCCAGCTAATTTCTGTGGTTCAAATGTGTCGGTATTTAAGTAAGAGACAGTTAAAATATCCTCACCTGTTAATTCACGTAATACGTAATAGCTATTAGCTAAACTATTTTCTGCTGAAATTAGCTCTGCATTGGTTTGATCAAACTCTGCCTGTGCTTCGTGAACATCTGTAATGGCAATTAAACCAACATCAAAGCGTTGTTTTGTTTGCTCAAGTTGGCGTTCAACGGCTCGTTTGTTTGCTTTAACTGATTTTACGCCATCATATGCACGTAATACATCAAAGTAAGCCGTTGCTGTTCGGTATAATAATCCCTGTGCCGCATAACCATAAACGGTCGCAAACTGTGTTGCTTGTTTTTCCGCAATATCAAGTTGTTGCCAATATGAGCCACTATAAAGTGATTGAGATAGAGAAAGATCAGCCCCATAATTTAGGTTTGTGTAGTTATTATCACTTACTTTGCTGTAGCCTGCATCAAGACCAAAGCCAATTTGAGGTAATAAAGCAGCGTCTGCTTCAGTGATTTTTTCTAAATAAAGGTCGTATTGTGCTTTGCTTTTTAGAATGATGGGATCTTTAGTTTTTGCTGTTTGGTAAACTTGCAATAAAGAATCGGCAATAGCGCTTGAATTAAAGGTTGTTAAGGCAACCACTGAAGCAATGGATAGTCGTTTAAACATTACAAAATTCCTATTTAATATGCATATTTATGGTGTTAGCAGGCTAACATAAATTAATGAAAGTGTATTATAAAATTATGAGATGGATTTATATTATAGAGAGGTTATCAGAAAATGAACGAACATTCACTTTTGAATTGTACAGAAAACAATAATTTTGGAAAAAAAGATCTGCAAATACTAAAAAAAGAACCTTTATATAAAGGTTTTTTTGAATTTAATAAATATACATTAAAACATAAACTCTTCGCGGGGGGCTGGAGTCCTGAAATCCAGCGTGAAATGTTTGAACGAGGACATGCTGCTGCCATTTTACCTTATGATATTAAAAACGATTGTGTGGTGTTAATTGAACAATTTCGTTTGGGGGCAATGGATGCGAATCAATCACCTTGGTTACTCGAAGTGGTAGCTGGCATGATTGAAGAAAATGAGTTATCGGTTGATGTGGTTAAACGAGAAGCTTTAGAGGAAGCGGGTCTAACCATTAAATCTACACAGTTTATTATGAATTGCCTATTAACACCTGGTGGCTCTACAGAGCATGTGGATATTTTTGTTGGCTCTGTTGATAGTGAACAAGCTGGTGGGTTACATGGGTTAGAAGAAGAAGGTGAAGATATTCGAGTGCATGTTGTGGCAAGGGAAACGGCCTACCAATGGGTATTAGAAGGTAAAATAAATAATTCAGCTACTGTTATTGCTTTGTTATGGTTACAATTAAATAAGGATAAAGGATTAAAATTATAAAAAATCATTCATTTTCTTGTTTCTGGTCAAGGAAATGAGGCATCACTAGCATTTTTTATCATTAGTCGATATTCAAACGCTCACAAATGATAAAATTTCTACTTGCGTGGTGAACATTATATTTTTTGATTTATAATCAATGAATTGTTTGCAAAATATACCGTTTTGGGATCTTAGATTATAGCTGTTATGAACAATAAAGCCGTACAATTAAAAGCAGACGCTCAGGGCGATTTGAATTTTTTACAAATTACTGATACTCATCTTTTTGCTGATAGGCAAAAAGATTTGCTTGGTATTAAAACCGTTCAAAGTTTTGAAGCTGTAGTAGAACATGCAAAAAAATATCAACATTGCCAAGCGGTTTTGTCAACGGGCGACCTTTCTCAAGATCACTCAGAACAGTCTTATTTAGATTTTAGCCAGCATATTAAAACCTTAAATCTACCCTGTTTTTGGTTGCCTGGTAATCATGATATACAGGCGATTATGTTACCTAGCCTACTTTCTGAAGGCCTTGCACAAACAAAAATTATTGACAGTGAACATTGGCAAGTGATTTTGTTAGACTCGCAAGTTGAAGGCGTTCCCTATGGGTTATTAAGTGCCTCTCAGCTTGATTTTTTAGAGCATGCACTGGAAGTTAATCCAATTAAAAAAACACTTATCTGTGTTCATCACCATGTATTACCCGTCGGTAGTGCGTGGCTTGACCAACATATTTTAAAAAATAATGATGTGTTTTTAGATATTATCAAACCTTTTTCAAATGTTGTTGCTGTATTATCGGGGCATGTTCACCAAGCAAGAGACACTATTCAAGATGGTGTTCGTTTTATAACGACTCCTTCTACCTGTGTACAGTTCAAACCAAACAGTGATGAATTTGCATTAGATAGTGTTGCGCCAGGTTATCGCTTTCTTAGTTTAAAAGCATCAGGAAAAATTGAAACCGTTGTTGAACGTATTGATAAAGATGCTTTCTCAGTTGATCAAGATGCAAAAGGCTATTAAAAATGGCAAAGATTTTATTATCTCTGCATGGTTTTCATAGCTCTCCTGAATCTCTTAAAGCTCGCCAACTTGCTGAATATATTGATAATCATCAATCTGATATTACCTTTCTTTGCCCACAACTCCCTTGTTTACCTGGACAAATGTGGAAAATCATTGAATCAATTTTTGAAAAATATAAACATCATGATATCAGAGTGGTAGGTAGTTCATTAGGAGGATATTTAGCAACAAAAGTGTCACAAGTCTATGGGAGTAAAGTGATTCTGGTTAACCCTGCGGTGATGCCTTATCGCTTACTACAAATTTACGCAGGAAAGCAACTTCATCCCTATACCCATGAAACTTATCATATTGATGAAAATTACATGCAACAGTTAAAAAGGTTAGATGTCGATGTTTTAAGATCGCCTAACAAATGCTGGGTATTGCTACAGGAAGGTGATGAAGTTCTAGATTATCAGCAAGCTATGGTAAAATACCAAGATTGTAAAATAACTTGTGAAAAAGATGGAGACCACAGTTTTGTTGGTTTTGAACGCTTTATTCCTGATATAATTAAATTCCTTTTCTAGGGCCTGTTGTTCTTAGCCGTTTAAATTTTATTTAGCCCACTTCTAATCGTTAACAAGGTGTACCATGAGCGAGCAATACAATTCCGATTCCATTGAAGTATTAAACGGACTTGACCCTGTTCGTCATCGCCCGGGGATGTACACAGAAACCAACCGACCTAATCATCTTGCTCAAGAAGTCATCGATAATTCCGTTGATGAAGCATTAGCCGGACATGCAACAACAATACAAGTCATTTTGCATGAAGATCAATCCTTAGAGGTCATCGATGATGGGCGAGGAATGCCAGTTGATATCCATCCTGAAGAAAAAATTTCGGGTGTTGAACTGATTTTTTGTAAATTACATGCTGGTGGTAAATTTTCCGGTAAAAACTATGAAATATCGGGTGGTCTGCATGGTGTTGGTATCTCGGTGGTTAATGCATTATCAACACGTGTTGATGTTCATATTCGCCGTGATGCTAAGGTGTTTCATATTGCATTTGAAGATGGTAATAAAGCCGTAGAGCTTCATGAAGTAGGGACCTGTGGACAACGTAATACAGGTACAAGTGTACATTTTAGGCCTGATCCAAAGTATTTTGATAGTTTTAAATTTTCAGTTTCCCGTTTATTACATTTGCTAAAAGCAAAAGCAGTTTTATGCCCAGGCTTGAGTATTAAATTTAAAGATCGTGTTAATAAAAACACCTATGAATGGTGCTATCAAGATGGTTTAAATGATTATTTATTAGAAGCTGTTTCTGAAAATGAGTTATTACCTGCAACGCCTTTTATCGGCAAATTTACAGCCAATAGAGAAACTGCAGATTGGGCGGTTGTTTGGTTGCCAGAGGGCGGAGATTCAATCTCTGAAAGTTATGTTAACTTGATCCCTACCTCGCAAGGGGGCACACACGTAAACGGCTTCCGGCAAGGTTTGCTCGATGCAATGCGTGAATTTTGTGATATTCGTAATTTATTACCTCGTGGTATCAAAATTAGTCCTGAAGATATCTGGGAAAAATGTGCCTATATTTTATCTGTTAAAATAAAAGAGCCACAGTTTGCAGGACAAACTAAAGAGCGTTTATCTTCTCGTCAGTGCGCAGCCTTTGTAGCAGGGGTTGTAAAAGATGCTTTCAGCCTATGGCTTAATGCGAATGTACATGAAGCGGAAGTATTAGCTGAGTTTTGTATTAGTAATGCACAAACTCGTACACGTAAAAGTAAGAAGATAGCGCGTAAAAAAATTACCCAAGGCCCTGCGCTACCTGGTAAGTTAACTGATTGTTCGGGACAAGATCCGGAGCGAGGAGAATTGTTTTTAGTTGAAGGTGACTCTGCTGGTGGCTCGGCAAAACAAGCCCGAGACCGCGAGTTTCAAGCTATTCTACCGTTACGTGGAAAAATTAAAAATACCTGGGAAGATGAGTCCGATACGATTTTAAACTCAGAAGAAATTCATAATATTTCGGTGGCAATTGGTATCGATCCGGCATCTTCTGATTTATCTGGTTTACGTTATGGAAAAATTTGTATTCTTGCCGATGCTGACTCTGATGGATTGCATATTGCTACTCTAATTTGTGCGCTGTTTGTGCGACACTTTCGTGCCGTCGTGGATGCAGGGCATTTTTACGTTGCGATGCCACCTCTTTATCGTATCGATGTTGGCAAAGAAGTTTTTTACGCCTTAGATGAAGCAGAAAAAGAAGGTATATTAGATAGAATTGAAGCCGAGAAAAAACGTGGCAAAGTAGGCGTTCAGCGCTTTAAAGGTTTGGGTGAAATGAACCCCGACCAGTTGCGCGAAACCACCATGGATCCGAATACTCGTCGTTTAGTGCAATTGACCTGTGGCGATGCAGATAAAATGCTAGAAATGATGGATATGTTGCTGGCTAAAAAAAGAGCCTCGGATAGAAAAAGCTGGTTAGAAAATAGTGGTGATATGTTGTCTGTAGATTGATGTTGTTTAAAGCATAAGTTGGCTTAGAATATTAGGGTTAAACTTTATGTTTTAAATATCGATTGGTTATTAAGTTCTTTTTATTAATATAAAAGATAGTATTTCGTCGAAAAAGCGGGTTCTACTTGGAAGTTTCGTAAATGGTTATTTCCTTTACAAAACTTCCTTCGTAAAATCAGTTTCCTTTAACCTGAAAGGTTGAACAGTGAGTTTCTGAAATGGGCTTTATTAATATATGTCCATTTCAGCTAGATACTTGAAACCGTCCAATCAGCGTATTGAGCCGTAAAATTGCATTTTTAACCAAAGTGCTCCGACGTAATAATTGTTGCGATGAGACTTCCATAGATAAAGTTGTATTTTGCGCATCTTTTGCTGTTTCTTGATGTTGCTGGCTATTACTGGCAATTTGGCTCATGGTTTCAAACATTTCTTCTACAGCAACTTTTAATTTCAAGCTACGTTCACCAGCGTCTAAAGTAAAGTTATCTTTGTCCACATTCTTAACGCCTTGCTCCATATAACTCACTGCCATCTCTGATTCTTTGCTTAATTTAGCGGTGATATTGCCAATATGGCTAGCTGCTTGTGAGGTGCGAGTGGCTAGATTACGTACTTCATCAGCCACAACCGAGAAGCCTCGTCCATGGTCACCGGCACGGGCGGCCTCAATGGCTGCATTTAATGCCAGTAAATTAGTTTGTTCGGTAATTTCAGTAATTAGACCAACTATCGAACCGATTTCTTTCATTTGCCCATTAACATCATTAACACTCTTCGCTGACGATAAAACTATCTCTTTGATTTTAATGGTGTTGTCAACTGCCTGAGTATATTCTTGCTGTGATTGTTCCATTAAATCATGCATCAGTTGTTGCATAGTTTGTGCGGAAATTGTTGCTGTTGCGATTTCTTCTTGTTGGCCTCCGGATAAAGAAATCATGGAGCCAATAGAATCACTGGTTGCTCTGCTGGCGCTATCAACGCTAATGCAGCGCCGTAACATGGATTCACTGACCTTATTTACTTCGTTTGATGCGTGAATCATTTCACTGACCATATTATCAAGGTTATCGATGAAGCTATTGATCCATCTGCCCAAATCACCTGGCTCATCGGCACTAAGCTCTGCTGTCTTAAATCGTTGTTGCAAGTTAGCATCACCTTCTGCCAACATTTGAACGACTTCAATCATATGTTGTAGACGTGCAGTAATCGGTTTAATCGCAAAATAGCTTAACCAAGCTAAGGCCAATAAGGTGCTGAATATCAAAAGTAAGTTACTTTGCAAAGTAGTTAAAGCAAAATAAGTATTGGCAATAACACTACTTATAACCGGTAAACTCATTGCCAAACTCAACTTTTTAGTGACGCTATAAGTCAGTGAGCGGTGACGATAAACTTCCTCTAAGTCGGCTTCGCACATCATTCCCCATACATCTGGCGAGCCTTTAAGCTGAAATGTCACCCCTTTACCAATAACCGGAATATGACGATAATCAGAATACCCGGGATAACTGACATAAAGGTTTTCGCCATTACGAATTGTTTCCCTGACGCCAGGGTGTAATTGTTGTGTTGCTGGATCAGTAAAGCGGATTTCAAATTCAGTATGTGCTTTAACTTTTACAGTTCCCCATTGGGTACTTACGCCGGTTTTAAGGTTTTCTCCATGTGAAAAAGTATTATCTTCAAAACGAGATCGAGAAAGTGCAATACCAGGTTCAATGGAAGGATCTAATTTAGACTCCACCATAAATATGTAATTATCGCCAGATTCACTGTATACATGACCCGCTTCACGTTGGATAAGGTCGCCCATTACATCATTAGGTACTCTGCCACAAAGACAGCCGATAGTTTTTCCATTAACAATAAGCGGTTGATAATACATAAGCGTAACAGCATCATGAAAAGCTGAGCTAGAAGGGCCAATAGACTCTGTTTGATGGTCAATATAGGGGCCATGTAAAAAGGGGACTTGTAAGCCTTTTTCCAGTATTGCTAAATCTATGTTGCGCTTTGTATATGAATTTGAACTGGAGCATGACAATTTCCCATTTGAGTGCAAAATAAATAACTCTGAAAAATCATTATTTCTTTTCAATAAACTACCTAAAGCATCTTGCCATTCATCTTCATTTTTTGAAGCAATATAGATAGCAGCATCAGATAAAAAATTCCATTGAGTGTTCACCCAAGATTCTAATATGCGTACTCTTGTATTGGCTATATTTGTAAATGTTCGCGCTAGGATCTCTTTACGTCCGCGGTTTAACCAGCAAGCTTTCTTCATTGCTAGTTTGCCTGTTGCGCCAAAGAGAGGTAACCAATGTTGCTCTTTTGTTGTTAGATTCATTCTGTTCTCTCTGTTCTCTATGATATGTTATTTTTATAAAAGGAAAAGTTAAGCAAGATAAATACCAAATAATAATACAATAACAGATGATATATCATAATTTAAAAATCAATAAATCAACTGGCTGATATTTAAATAGTTTTACTAAACTAAAATAAATCTCATTAACTTTATTTGAATATTGTTATGTTTAACTTTTATGCAACCTTTTATTAAAGACAGGAGGTAAGGGGATTACAAAATGTTTTGCACCGTTTTAGTGCTTTTTGATATTGAGAAATTTACTTATTAATAGGTGCTTTATTTTAACTGTTACCATGCTTTATGGCGCTTCTTTGTGAATACATATCGAATGAATAAGGTTTTAAAACGCTGAGAGGCATTATGTTTATAAGGCGTAAAACTAAATCCATTCGTCAAACCTTCCTTATCATTCATCGAATAAAAATATTTAGATGGTGAGTGGCCGTTGAATGAAGCATAAAAACCTGTTTTATGCGCATGAATCACTTTAAACTATGATTATTTAATAAAGAATCTCTATTCTGGATAAGCAATACAATACCGTTATTTTTGTCAGTTTCTGGCGTAAGTCATCGTTCAATAGTCCGCTATTGTTTGGATAGCTTTCCTTGATCGTTTTGAAGCGAAGGTACTGTATGATAACAATGATTGCTTTATGATTTTAAAGCTAGCAGCACTTTCATTAACTAGAATTTAGGTTACATCGCTATAGGTTTACTATTTTGCAAACTCTTTCCCAACTAAATGCAGGGCAATTATTAGGTGTTAAACGCCTTGCCCTTTGTGAAAATTTAACTGAATTTCCTGAAGCTATTTTAACTTTAGCTGATAGTCTTGAAATCCTTGATCTGTCTAATAACCAACTTTCAAGTTTGCCAAATGAGATTTCTCAATTACATAAATTGAAAATAATTTTTGCCTCTCAGAATTGTTTCGAAGTATTGCCAGAAGTGCTGGGAAAATGTGAAAACTTAGAAATGGTTGGTTTTAAATCAAATCAAATAAAAACAGTGCCTGCAAAATCACTGCCGAAGAAATTACGTTGGTTGATTTTAACCGATAATCAAATTTCAAGTTTACCCGATAGTTTAGGAGAACGTCCGCGCTTACAAAAATTGGCGTTGGCGGGTAATCAGTTAACAGAGCTACCACAAACCTTAAAAAATTTACATAATCTTGAATTAATACGCATTTCAGCGAATCAATTAACACACTGTCCTGAGCAACTATTAAGTTTACCAAAACTCGCTTGGTTTGCTTTCGCTGGCAACCCATTCTGTCAGTCACAAATAAAAATAAAAGCGGTACCCAGTATCGAGGCGTCGAGTTATTGCTTAGGTGATGTGTTAGGGCAAGGGGCTTCCGGCGTTATTTATAAAGCTGGCTGGCATAAGCCACAAAATCAATTCCCAGAGGAAGTCGCGGTTAAGGTTTTTAAAGGAGAAGTGACCAGTGATGGTTATCCACAAGATGAATTACAAGCATGTTTAAAAGTAGGAAATCACACTAATTTAGTACAGTCATTAGCACAAGTTGAAAATTCGGGGGAGTTGGCTTTAATTATGAATTTAATTCCTGCACATTATAAAAACCTTGGATTGCCACCTTCTTTTAAAAGCTGTACTCGAGATACTTTTCCCGATGGTTTCAGCTTAAGCATTCATCAAATAGAAAAAATAGTACAACAAATGCAAAAGGTGTTTGAACATTTACATTTAAATCAAGTATGTCATGGTGACTTATATGCACACAATACCTTAGTGGATGAACAGGCTAATATTATTTTTGGCGATTTTGGTGCTGCCTCGATGTACCACATGCTCTCAAGTGCTCAGCAACAGAAAATTAAACTAATTGAGTCCCGTGCATTAACCTATTTTATTGATGATTTATTATCTATTTGTATCGATGAAGAAAAGAGTCATGTTATTTTTCAGAAGTTTAAAGCGCTTATTAATTAACTAAATTTAAATGGTTGGTTGATTAATATGTTCTCGAATTCTGCTTTTGTCACTGGTTTACTATAAATATAGCCTTGAATATAATGGCAACCATACTCTTTTAACATGTCTACTTGTTGCTGTTGTTCAACACCTTCAGCAACAACTTCTATATTCATTTTTATGCATAACTCAATAATACTTTGTAGCATATCGCTGACATCTTTATTTATGCCAAGGTCATCAATTAAAATCTTATCCAATTTTAATGTATCAACTGGCAATTTTGATAAATAAGCAAAGGATGAATAACCTGAGCCAAAATCATCAATGGCTATGTTTACGCCTAAATTTTTCAACTCCCAAAGTATAGAGGCGGTTTTATCTAAGTCCTCAATAAGGCACCCCTCTGTTATTTCCAGCTCGAGGCTGTTGGCAGGTAATCCGGTCTTTTTAAGTAAATAGCTTAATTCATCAACTATTCGATGATTTTGTAGCTGGCGTGGCGAAACATTAATCGCTAATTTAACATTGTCACCATATTGTTTTTGTAATTCGATTAGTTGAGAAATACTATGCTTTAGCAACCAGTTGCCGATTGCGTCAATTTGGCCATCAAGTTCGCTTATCGCGATAAACTCTACTGGTGAAATCCAGCCTAAGGAAGCATGATCCCAGCGCATCAATACTTCTGCTGTTTCAACTAAGCCATTATCTAATCTTACTTTGGGCTGGAAATATAAGCTGAAGTGATCGCTGTTGATTGCTTGTTGAATACTGCTTTGTATGTTTTTTTTACGTTGTTTATCTGCCACATATTTTGTATCTAGCTTGATGATATGTGCTTTATCGCCATTAAGTTTATGGTCTCGATAATCTTGTTCTGAAAGGCTTCTCATTGAATGTAGTAGCTGTAAAATGTCCACGCTTTTAAAAGGTGCTAATGCATAAGCAAAATGACAATGTAACTTAGGCAGAGCCTCATCATTTTCTATGGCATCTGATAAGGTTTTATCTAATAATACTAATTTCTGATGTAATTGAACCGTTTTTTCGGTCGAAATAACCAGTAATTGGTCTACATCTACTTTGAATAACTGATAATTTTCAAGTGGGCAAGTTGATATTATATTAGTGATATATTCTAATGTTAACCCTTGATTCGTTTGGGTCCAATAGTGATCATTCAATGAAATATCAGGAACAATAATCGAAATAAGAGAAAACTCAGTATCTTTTTCTATCAAACTTTTGATTGTTTTATCAAAATGAATACGCTCAGGCTTAATATATTTTTTACTAAGTTTTATTGTTGATATATTAAATAGTCTTTGCTCATACTCGCTAAATGCTTCATCGACTTCATTAATCAATTGTTGATTGGTCCAGGGTTTACTTAGAAATTTATAAGCTGCTCCAGTATTCATGACACTCACCGCTGCATCAAAGTCAGCATAAGCCGTTAGTATCATTGAAACGATATTTGGATAGTCTTGTTTGATTTTTTTGACTAATGTACCACCGTCAACTTCAGGCATGCGAAAGTCTGATAAAACGACTTGAAAGTCATGTTTCTCAAGTATCGATAAAGCCTCTTTTGCACTATTAGCGGTAAATACTTGGTATTTCGTTCGTCTAAAACTACGCTTGATCGCCTTCAAGTTGCCTTCTTCATCATCTACTACTAATAAATTGTATTTTTCAATTTGCATTTCTGATGAGTCGTTATATTGCGTATTTGTCATAATTATCATTCCTACAACATTAATTTTAGTGGCGCAAATGTATCATGTGTCGCAAATGTCGTCAATGACGCATTTTAAACAAAAGGCGCCAAGTTCTTATGTGCCTTTAATGTCTTTTGTGGTATAAATGCTTTATCTTATTGAGGAAGAGCAATCATGACTAAAGCCAAATCGCTTACAACAGGTGACATTGCCGAATATTGCGACGTTAATCTACGCACCGTTATCCGCTGGATTGATAAGGGAAATTTGAAGGGATATAAGTTACCCGGAAGAGGAAATAATAGAGTAACCGTTGAAAATTTTGTTGTTTTTTTAAAAGAAAATAACATGCCTATTCCTGCAGAATTTATGGTTAATAACAAAACTGTTTTAATTGTCGATGATGATAAGAATATGGCAGGTGCGATAAAGCGAGTTTTAAAAAAAGAAGCATTTGAATGTGATATTGCAACCAATGGTTTTTTAGCTGGCAGTAAATTAATGGAAAAGAAACCCAGTTTAATGACCCTAGATTTAACGATGCCTGGCTTGAATGGTTTTGATCTATTAAGGCATTTAAGAGCAGAAGCGCAATTTAATGACTTAAAAATTCTTGTTATTTCTGCATTAACACAGGACCGACTTGATGAAGCGATAGCATTAGGTGCAAATGCCGTGCTTGCAAAACCTTTTAAAAATAGTGAATTGCTAAAAATAGTGAACGAATTGATCCTTTAACATATAAATGGAGTGTTTCCTTGAATAAATTAATCTGTGTTATTAGCCTACTAATTAGTTTCTCTTCTGCTGTGAACGCACAAGAGGATACCATTACTTTTGGTATTGTCCCTCAGCAATCCGCCAAAATCCTGGCCAAGTTATGGACCCCCATTATTGAACAGCTCAGTCAACAAAGCGGGCTTAATATTGTTTTTCGTACGGCGAAAGATATTCCCACTTTTGAGAAACGTCTGAAATTAGGCGACTATGATATCGCGTATATGAATCCTTATCATTATATCGAATTTCATCAATTAGCGGGTTATGAAGCGATTGCTAAACAAAAAGACAAAACCATTATGGGAGTGATGGTTGCTAAAACAGATGGAAAAATTAATAGTATTTATGATTTAGAGGGGATGCAATTAGCTTTTCCAGCTCCTGCATCCTTTGCTGCAACAATATTATCTCAAGCAGAGCTTAATAGGCTAAATATCTCCTTTACTCCAATCTATGTTTCTTCACACGATTCTGTTTATTTGAATGTGTCTCGAGGTTTTTTTCCGGCAGGAGGAGGTATAAACCGTACCCTTAATAATATGCCGACAGAGATTAAGTCTACGTTAAAGACAATATGGCAGAGTGCTAAATATACTTCACATGCGATTGCTACTCACCCTAGAATAAACAGTGTATCCAGAGAGAAATTATTAAATGCTTTAATTAATATGAACAATAGTGAACAAGGAAAAGAGTTATTAAAAAGTATTAATTTTAAAGGTTTCGAAAAAGCGCTAAATAGCGATTGGGATGATGTGAGGGCATTGCACATTAAGACGCCAATAACGACCCAAAGTATCAAGTAATAGGCTAAATAATGAACCTATCATTACGCAATAAAACAATAATCAGTATTGCTCTCATAGAAGCCTCGTTATTAATTGTTTTAATATTTACAACAGTTAATTTTATGCGTGATACCTTAAATGCAGACTTAGCTAAACGCTCATCTACTATCGCTACACTATTTGCCAGTACCACTAAAAATGCAGTATTGACTTATGATTTAGCATCTCTAGAGACTTATTGCATAGAATTGATGAAGAACCCTGATATTGCTTATGTAAGACTTGTAAATAGTGAAAATCAAATTTTAGCAGAAGCTGGTGATAAAAATTTATTAACGCGTCCATTTATACAAGATGAAAAGGTAGATATGGTGACGGATGGAATCTTTGATAGTTTTGCAAATATCAAAGAATCACAACATATATATGGACGAGTAGAGCTTGGTATTGATATTAGCAATATTAAATTATCGATTAAAAAAATTCAAAATTGGACAACTGCGATAGCCCTATTGGAAATGTTGCTGGTGGCAATATTTTCTTTTGTACTGGGTAGTTATTTAACGCGTCAATTACAAGGGTTAAGAGTCGCTGCCAGAGAAGTTTCTCAAAATATAGAAAAAGGTAATTTTAACCATAATAAATTACCTGTCAGTGGAAAGGATGAGTTAGCAGAAGTGACTGAGGCTTTTAACAAGTTAATCGCAACGCTGGAAACACAGCATGCACGGACAGAAGAATATCAAAAAGACCTTGTGGTATTTAATCGCACTTTAGAAGAAAAAGTAAAACAACGCACAAGCTTATTAAACCAACGAAATGACCAATTAGAAGCGTCAAATCAAGAATTACATGCGGCTCAGAAACAGCTTGTACATGCTGAAAAAATGGCATCAATAGGCCAACTTGCAGCTGGTATCGCCCATGAGATTAATAACCCCATTGGCTTTGTTAGTAGTAATTTAAATACGCTTCAAGTTTATACCGGGACATATAGTGAATTAAGTAAACAAGTACAGAGGTTACTTACTACTGAGAGCCTTGAGGAAAAAAATTCAAGGTGCAAAGATTTAATGGAATGGTTAAATGATGAAGACTTGTCTTATATAGATAATGACACATCAGAGCTATTAAACGAATCGATTGAAGGATTAGCGCGCATTAGTGATATAGCAAAGGGATTAAAGCAATTCTCTCGGGCAGATTCTGATGAAAAAAACTGGTTTGATATTAATGAGTGTGTCGTGACAACGCTCAAGGTAGTTAATAATAAGCTTAAATATCATTGTACAGTTCATCAAAATTTAGCTGAGCTCCCTCACCTGTGGATTAATTTTGGTAAAATTAGTCAAGTACTAACAAATTTACTGATTAATGCATCGCAGGCCATTGACGATGAAGGTGAAATTTTTATTACCACTGCAGTAGAAAGTCATAATGTCGTGATATCGATTGAAGATACGGGCTCTGGTATATCGCAAGATAATCTTAATAAAATTTTTGACCCTTTCTTTACCACTAAAGATGTTGGTCTGGGGACTGGTTTAGGGTTATCTATTTCCTATGGCATTATTCAAGAACACGGTGGAAGCATGACTGTCAGCAGTGAGTTAAATAGAGGTACCTGTTTTAAAGTTGCTTTACCTATTAAAGAGCAAAGAGGCGCTAAAGGAGATATAAATGCCTAATGAAATAGTAAGTGAAGAGCCCCTCATGACGGTACTTTGTGTCGATGATGAAATCAATATACTTAAATCAATGAAACGTTTGCTGTATAAGCAAAAATATCGTTTATTATTAGCGGAAAGCGGTGCAAAAGCATTACAAATCATGCAACAAAATGATGTACATGTCATTATCTCTGACATGAAAATGCCTGTGATGTCTGGCGCTCAATTACTCGAAAAAATAGCCTTATCTTCGCCTGATACTTATCGGATATTATTGACTGGTTATTCAGATATGGAGTCAACAATAGATGCGGTAAATAGAGGGAAAATTCATCGATATTTACAGAAGCCTTGGAATAATGATGAAATAATTGATGCAATTGAAGAGGGACTAGAAAAAAATAGATTAAAAAATGAAAATATTCATTTACAAAAACTGGTTAAAAAACAAAATCTATTATTAAAAGAACAAAATAAAAATCTCGAAGATAAAGTAAAGCTCCGTACCAAGCAAATTCAATTAGCGATGCATAAAATTGAACAGAATAACGATGTTACTCAAAAAGTTTTATACAACTTAATTAGTGTTAATCCAAACCTAGATGGTGGTTTTGCAAATAGTGTTAGTCTGTTGGCTAAACGTATGTCAGAAAAATTATCACTATCAAAACAACAGGTTAATGATATATCTTATGCTGGGTTAATATGTGAAGTTGGTCTGTTAGGGCTTGATCCTATCTTATACAGCCAGCCATATAAATTACTCAACTATAATCAACAACAAGAGTACTTAGAACAAATTAAGGTAGCTCAGTTGGTCTTTTCTCCGGCCGCGTATCTTCAAAATGTTTCAGATATTATCACTTGTCAATTTGAAAATGTTAATGGCTCGGGTCCTAATCAATTATCTGAAATGCAAATACCTATCGGATCAAAGATAATTGCCATTGCTCGAGATTATTGGCGTTATTCAATGGGACGAATCACTTCAAAAGAAATGGACTACGAAGCGATTTTGATAGAAATGAAAAAATTTGTCGGATCACGTTATGATTCTGAATTACTAGAAATATTGATTGATAATGAGGCGATTTTTTTTGATGGATTTTCAGAAAAGACCATTACTTCGCGAGAATTGAAAGCCGAAATGGTACTAAAATATAACATACTCACCGATACGCATATTTTGGTTTTACCAGAAGGTCATGTGTTTTCAGATGCGAGTATTTTAAAGTTGGTACAGTTTGAGAAGAATCAGTCTAAAAAATTCTCTTTAATTGTAGAAGAACATTATTCGGAAGTTAGCTGATTGATGGAAATTTTAAACTAAAGGTTGTACCGATATTAACTTTAGATTCAACACTAATTTCAGCCCCATGAGCTTCTAGAATAGAATAAGAAATCGATAAACCTAAACCTGTTCCTGAACCAACCGGTTTTGTTGTAAAGAATGGGGTAAATAATTGATTAACGGTTTCATTGTCCATACCACTACCTGTATCTTGGACATGTATAATCAGGTTCTCTTTATTTTGGCTATAGTTAATGGTCAGTAACCCGCCATCTTTCATTGCGTATGCCGCATTAACAAATAAATTAACAAAAACTTGCTGTAGTTGCCCTGCGTTACCTAATATCAAAGGGCAATCACCAGAGACATTATTTTCGATTGTATGTTTGTATTTAAAAATATTACCAACAACCTGAAGAGCGGATAAAATACATTGATGCAAAGACATTTCTACTAAAATTTCATTACCAGAGTGAGAAAATCCTTTTAAATTATCAACAATTTCTTTTACTTTATCGAGCCCTTCGAGATTAGATTTAAGTAAAGCATCAGAATCTTCTTCGATATAGTTCAAATCAAACTTTTCACGTATATCATTAAAAGCCGAGGCATTTAAATTATTGCCTTTTTTGATAGTCTCCGCTATCTCAGCGCTTAGCAGTTTATAATCGCTTAAATAATCTTTTAGTACTTCCATATTCGAACGAATAAAAGCAATGGGGTTATTAATTTCATGAGCGACCCCTGCCGCTAGTTGTCCTAATGAAGCCATTTTTTCAGATTGAATTAATTGATGTCGTGTTTTTTTTAATTTACTTAAGGAGTCTTGAAGTTGTGCGTTACGCTTTAATATTTTAATATCTGTTAATCGACGATGAATCCCTGCAAGTAAATTCTCTCTTGAGGTCATTAAAGCAGAATGCCTATCTTTATTACATTGATTACACTTTTCACTGTTATTTAAAAAAATTATCCAGCCAATTTGATTGCCAGCTAAAGTGACGTTTGTATATGAAATTAAATTAAATGTGCCATTGCTGAAGGTGCTTTCGTTTTCAATATGTAAATTATTCCATGAGTCTAAAATTTTTTCTTGTTGAAAAGGCAATAAGTTGATGATGAACTTTTTAAGTTCGTCGTGCTTATGCCAGCCTTGCGCTTTGCCCCATACTTGGTTAGTTCGCTCTATTACTTCATTTCCTTGTTCGCTAATAACAAAAAGTCCGTAACGAGATGAGCAAAAAACACCTGTTAAATTGACCATTTCAGCGATCATTTCGTTAAGCGTTGCATCAGATGCCACGTTACTTGATGTATTTGCTAGATACTCTAATTCCAATTGCTTTTGAGTCGAAGATGCAAGGGCTATTTTAAGCGATTGATTAGCTTCATATATATCTAATGAATATTTTTCTAGCTGAATTTCTGCTAGGTTTCTTGCTTTTTTTTCCCTAATCGCTTTACGCTCTAGTACAGAGACTCGGGTTTCCAATTCTTTAGGTGAAAGCTTCAAACTTTTTTTACCTCAAGTACACAGCGTTCGTTACCTTTATGCTCACATTCTGATTGACCTACTGTTACTGCTTGCCCTGTGTG
>TARA_R110001583_G_scaffold328_1_pt1 | contig 23786 bp, 31 predicted proteins | sample TARA_R110001583 | Tara Oceans TARA_R110001583 (sample SAMEA4398432) | marine metagenome | biome: Polar Biome; feature: [MES] marine water layer (ENVO:01000295) within the mesopelagic zone...; material: water (ENVO:00002006), including particulate matter (ENVO:01000060) such as...... | reverse complement strand
ACCCTGCCAACCTAGCGCACTCAGCATTAGAGTAGATACCTTCCACAATCTTTTGAGCGAAAGTCATCTGCCTATTTGTTAGCTGTCTGCCATGTTCTTTTTCGATCTTTTGTTTTATAGAACCCATTTCAAACCTCTATCCTTTCAACAACTTTACAACAACTAGAGCAGGGCATCAACTGAGTACACTTGATTACGGTGTTTTTCTCTTGTTTGTAGAACTGTTACAAGTATCTTATGGTTTACTACCAGACCTACACCGTAATCATTTGCACTTGAAGTGTCCTCATTTTTCTAAAGTGTCCTCAATGCACCCCTTATTTATATGAAATGATTACAATGATTACGGTGAGTACACATTTTTTTTCGAAAAAAAAAAAAAACTTAATAATCTAGAAACTCAGTGTACTCAGTGTACTCACAAAATAATTCTTGACAGGCATTGTCACCTCAATTAGTCTACAAGTATTCAACAACTACGAAAGGAAAGATTATGGACTTAACAATGAAAGCAATCAAGCACAGTGAGTGGGCAAGCCAAGAAACATTTTGCTACCAAGGCAATGTGTATCTGGACGGTAAACTATTTGCACATGTAAGCAACGATGGACATGGTGGCAGTGACCGTGTTTATGGCAACGATAAATTCAAGGGCGACTACCGCGAAACGCGGAACGCGATTGATGAGTATTTAAATTCTCTACCTAAAGACAAGAGTGAGTGGTTTCCAGAAGGTTTGTCTAAGACCTTTGAGAGTTGGTGCCATGAGCAAGTAGTGAACTTTTTGATCCGCAAGGATGTGAGAAGGATCATGAGCAAGAAGTATTTATTCAAGTGCGATGATGGATTGTTTGATGTTTCACACAATGTAAATCCTGCACGAATACTTCGTGATCATCCAGAAGCGGTGATCTTGAATAATTTACCAGAAGCGGAAGCGATAGCTATTTACACAAAGGAGACATCATAATGGACAGACAATTAGTAAAGCAATTTCGTGCGGACATGCAATCAGTTTTGGATGCGTCTGATCTTAGTAAGAACTTAACGATTGATGTTGGCAATGCCACCTTTGATGATGACACGGTGACCTTTAAGGTTGTGTTAAAGAAGGAGGGAGCGTTGTCCAAGGAGGCCAAAGATTTGGTTGGTATGGCAGGGTTATACGATTTGGATATAAACAAGATTGGGACGCATGGTTTGAACACTTATTCTCTTGTTGGTTACAAAAGCAGGGCGCGTAAGAATCCATGGATTATTCAGAATTTAACCAAGGGCGGTGAATACGTTATCGACACTGACACTGCTAAGAAATTATTTAGCAGAGAGGAGGTGGTGTAATGCCTAATCATTGTAGTCAAGGTGTATATCTCCACGGTCCAAGGACCGTGGTAGAGCAATTATTTGATCAGTTAAAAAGTAACGGTAGGTTTTGTGACGTTGTATCACCTATGCCTTTTGAGATGTGGGTCGCGGACGATGTGGTGGACACAAGGTACGGTTTGTCCTCTTCTCCTGCTTGGTATCAGTGGCGATTGGATCATTGGGATACCAAATGGGATGTGTGTGACGTTGAGATTACGCAGGAGATTGAGCATAGCGGAGACATGTTTGATAAGGAAGCGAAGTCATGGTTTTCGTTTAGTTGTTGGACTGCTTGGGGGCCACCGTTGGCGGTGTGGGATAAGTTGCATGGTATGGGGGTTGAGGTTCAAGCGGATTATGAGGACGAGGGGATGATGTTTGCAGGAGAGTATCATCATGGTGAGAAGAGAGAGTGGGAACCTGAGATGGAGGAGGACGAAGCATGTTAGAAGCAAAGATTAAACTTTGGGACGAGAACAAAGTCCCTTTGGGAGAGTTAACTGTTCCGTCTGATAGTGACGGATTCACTTCCACTAAGGCTTTCGTTGGGATGTGTTGGGATGCCGCTGATCAAATGGCTTTGACCCTTACTCCCTCAGACAATTGGGGAATGGAAATGACCATCACCTGTGATTTTACTGAGAATAAACAGTGGGAACCTGAGATGGAGGAGGCTCAATGAAAAACTGTACGTGTTCTCGTTGTGTTAGTGACCGTGAGATGGATGAAATGTTGGATGAGATATTCAGCAAGGTATTTGGAAAGGATTGGTAATGGGAAAGGTTAAGCAGACATTGATTGAGGATTTTGATCCTTTGGAACAGAACGTGTTGCATGTAGCGATGGATCATATGGTTGAGCATTTACGCGAAGTGGCTTCTGAGAAACTTAAAGATGCGGTTTCTGATGCCGCCACGGCACGTCAAGCCAATGATGATGTTGAAGAGCTTGCGGAACAAGTAGAGCGACTGAGGTGTGCCGTAAAGCTTCGACAGAAATTGTTAGGTCAATAGGATGGCTGCATATTATAACGAGATAGAGCCGTATGCTGCACAGTGGCTACGCAATTTAATTAAGGAAGGCCACATCGCGGATGGTGTGGTCGATGAAAGGAGCATCAGTGATGTCAGACCAGATGAGCTTTATGAATTTAATCAATGCCACTTCTTCGCAGGAATCGGAGTCTGGAGCCGTGCCCTTAGACAAGCAGGATGGAGTGACGACAGGCAGGTTTGGACGGGATCTTGTCCATGCCAGCCTTTCAGCCAGAGCGGTAAGCGAAAGGGGATGTCTGACGAGCGGCACCTCTGGCCTCACTGGTTCCATCTCATCCAAGAGTGCCGACCTTCAACGGTCTTTGGAGAGCAGGTTGCGAGCAAAGACGGACTTGGTTGGTTCGACCTTGTACAAGCTGACATGGAAGGAGCGGACTACGCCCTTGGGGCATTCGATCTCTGCTCTGCGGGGTTCGGTGCGCCGCACATCAGGCAACGACTTTGGTTCGTGGCCGACACCGACAGCGCGAGATCACAAAGGGGGATATATCGGAGGACGGATACGGAACGGCAAGATCAGCACGGACTCTTTGGATGTGACAGCACAGTTGACGGGATGGCCCACGCCCAACGCGACGAACAACGGGAGGGGCGAGGAGCCAGATGCGAAGGAGAAGCGCGGCATGAACAAGGGGTTGAACCCAGCGGATGCGGCGAGGTTGGCAGGGTGGCCCACGCCGACAGCGAACAACGCGACGAAGGATTGCAATCGGTATCGGGAGGATTTCCAGAACGGATTGGGAGCGATAGCGAGTTTGACAACGGGATGGACGACACCGTCAGCGTCGGACGGAACGAGGGGGGGAACTGGGATCACGAAGGGGATGTCGGGCAGCAGTTTGCCACAGATGTCAAAGATGGTGGAGGCAAGCAGACTAACGGCTTCTGGGGAGATGTTGACTGGCTTGCTTGCAGAGATGCCAAGTGGAGGCCAGTTGAATCCAGCACATTCCCGTTGGTTAATGGGGCTACCTCCAGAGTGGGACGACTCCGCGCCTATGGCAACGCGATCACGGCGCAAGTCGCCCAAGGCGTGATTGAAAGTTACATGGAGGTAAGGTGATGGATAACAGAGTATGTATGCACTACGTTGTGGATCGATTGGAGGACATCATGGGTTGTTATGATCCGAATGACCACGACAAGACTGACTTAAAATATATGCATCAAAAACTAGAAGAATTTAAACGTGAATGCATTTACAATTTAGGAGTCCAGCAGCGGAACAATTATAAGGAGAAAACTAGATGACATTTTGGAGATTGATTAAAGTATTGTTGGGGATTGAACCCAAGCCCATCGAGGATGTACCTTCGTACTTGGCTGGTCCTGGAGCCGTGGACAAATATTCGGGAACGCGCAGGGATCAGGTGCTTGCGGCATTGACCCGTGCTTCGGGCACGGCGCGACAGTTATCGACGCGCATGGATTTAAAGCTTTCGATTGTCCGCACTAACTTAACTATCTTACACAAGGAGGGTTTGATCAGGGATACTGGCAAGGATGTAGGGCAAGGCAGATCCGCAGAGAATATCTGGGAGGTAGCAGAATGATAGAATTTTTTACTGCTCTTTTAATTTATTATCCATTGCAGGAAGACGAGATGATCAGCGTTGTGTGGTTTGACAGCTATGCAAAGTGCGAGAAGGTCTTGCGTTCAGATGCATTACATATTTTGTACGAAGACAAGGGTGATGTTCACATTGCGTGTGACAAGACGCATGTCATGAGCAAGTCCATTCGTCCTAAAGCAAGGCCCAAGAATCATGGGTGACGAGGCATTGAACCCAGCGCAGCAGTCGGAGTATCGATGGCTGCGCCATCAGGTAGATCGTTTGGAGGGGGAGAGGTATCGCACTGATGCTCACCCTAACGTGGAGCAAGATTTGCACAAGGCTCGCAGAGAGTTGAGTGAGTTCGTATCAGATTTAAGAAAGTGGGGCGTGAGTATATGAAGATACCACACATTAAACAGTTTGAAGATTTTTATCGCAAGGCATGGGAGGCGCAGAACAAGGTGGACCTTGCTACTAATCCAAGGTTGAGTCCAAAGAAGGAAACAAAAGAAAAGAGGATTGCTGATATTGAAGGTAAGAAACTAACCGCTGCGGCGAACACGGTAAACAAGTTACTGCGTAACGGGTTGAGTATACTGGAGATTGCGGACGCATTGGGTCAAGACTTTTTGGACATTAAAAAGTTGGTTGTACGTTATAATCTTCCGACAGTACTGGAGACAGAAGATGAACGCGGGCATTGATTTAATAGCTGATTTGTTACGCAGTAAACAGGATGAATTAGACGAGATTGAGTGGGAAGATCCGCGAGATCCAAGGATCGAGGGTCTGCTTCGACAGATCCGCGACTACGAAGATAAGCTTAACAAAGGAGAAATATATGAGCCAGATTTTTGATATAGATAGTACGAGAAAGCAGCAGATAATTGTGGAATACATAACGCCAAGTGGTAGTGGGTTTGCAGTTAATCCACAAGGGGAGCAAGTATTTATGAACGCCCGTCTTGTGAGTGCAATGAAGGTGGAAGCAGGAGATACTTATGAGGCATTCTTATTGCCGAACTACCCAGACAAGAAGGAGATGATCCCGTGGAGAGCGATGCGAGTTGAGCCAACAGAGATTGATCTTGGTTTGGGGCACGTATCTGGGGACAAGAATCCCAATAGGATTATTGAGTACATGCAGGCTCATGATGACGGGATAGCTTGGACGATTACGGAGTTATCGGAGGACTTGGAGATGCCTCTCGATGAGGTGAAGGATATTCTTGACGAGCATTCCAAATCATTCATGAAAGTAGATGCATATATCTTGCTACCTGCCCACAAGTAGTATACAAACAACCTACAACAAAGGAGCAAGTGATGGTTAAAAGTAAAAAGAACGAGCGTAAGTTCTGCAATGTTGCTCTGTTACCAGAGGATCATGAGATGTTACGCAACCTGGCGGATGAAGATCAGCGGAGCATGACCCGACAACTGTCGGTTATAATAAAAAAAGAGTGGTCAAGATTGTTTGAGGCTGCTAACGTTTAGGTGTTGAAACGCTCAACATAAATCGCTTGCGGTTTTTATTGCCTCATACACTAAGGGTCGTGATGTTTCATCCGACCCTTTCTTTTTTTCCCTTCCATCAAACGCTTTGGTTCTTTGGAGTAGCCTCTGATCTTGGTAACGTTGTCGCGTTTCATGAGAGTGAGAAACTCTTTGGCTATGTCGGGTGACAGGCCAGCCAGATCCTCCACTTCTTTGGAGGCGGACTGTAGATTAGTCCACCCCTTTCTGTAGTCGCAGACTGCCTCGATCAATTCCTGATGGGTTTTAAGTCCAGCCATTCTCTTGCCTTTTCTCCTAGCACTCTGGCTCCTATGTCTATCTTGTTGCGGAGTGCGTCAACAATCTTCTCGTCGATGGTGCCCTCTGAGATGAGATCGATATAGGTTACGTTATTCTTTTGACCAATTCTGTGGGCACGATCCTCTGATTGGATACGAGTCTCCAGGTTAAAGTCGTTGGCATAGTACACCACTAGGTTTGCTTCGGTCAACGTGAGTCCATAGCCAGCAGTCGCAGGGTTGCCTACAAAGAATCGGAGCCGGGAGTCTTTTTGTTGGAAAGTTTCCACTATGCGTTGTCTTTCGTCGTCTGTTGTGTCTCCATAGTAGGCCGCAGCTGTACCTTCTCCGAACTTTTTGTTGAGCATCTCTGTGATCTTGATGATGTCGTATCGGAATCGGGACCAGATGATAACCTTACCGTCGTGTTCTTGCATGATTTCTTCAAGCGCATCCATCCTTCGGGACGCAAAGTACTTCATCTCTCCGTCATCTGTCTTGAGGTGCCCCGATAGAACCTGTTGAATACGAAGCATCTGCGTGATTACTGCGGGAGCGGATACCATCTCTCCATCTTCGAAGAGAAGCATGGCTTGTTGCTGTAATTGCGTGTACATTTTGCACTGTTCGTCGGTGAGAGTAACGTATCGTGCCGTGTATATTTTGTCGGGTAAATCCAGACAGTCTTTCTTCAACACGCGATAACTAAACTGAGTTATCTTTTCTGTTAGTTCATCGAGGTTCTTGTATCCCACAACTTGCTGGAAGGACTTGGCACCCATGGCTCTACGTTGCAACACTGCGTACCTGGCTTGGAAAGAGTAGAAGGACTCGTGACCCAAGATACTGGGACGTAGGAAGTCTGCTTGTGCGTAGATATCCAGCGGTGATTTTGTAATTGGAGAGCCAGTCAGCAGTCTTTTATACTGGAAAGCTGCGGCTATTTTTGTTAAAGCTTTAGTGCGTTTGGCCTTGTGATTTTTGATCGTGGTTGATTCGTCAATCGCAATCATTCCCCTTGAGCCAAACGCACGAGCCAACCATTGCCCTGCCTTCTGACCTTTGACCGTGGAGAAGGACTCGACATTCATGACGAAGATAGTCAAGCCGTCGAACTTATCTTTGACTGACCGCATTTCTTCTGCTTGTTTTTTGTTCGCCCCGGATACCCACCGTATCACACGGTGGGGTACGTCATCAGACATATGTTCGGGGATTTCTTTGGCTACCCAGTTACGGTATACGCCCTTGGGTGCTATGACCAGGGCGAAGTTTAGCAGCCCTTTTAGGTACAGCATACCCAGATTATCTATGAGAACTTTGGACTTGCCTGTTCCCATCTCCATGAAGTACCCGAACTCTTTACACCACACTCCTTTGTGTAGTGCAGTGTCCTGATGCTCAAATGGTTTTAATTTAAAATTATACTTGACAGTCATCACATACCTCCAGTAGAGTCCACCTTACGGATGGCAAAATGATTTGTCAAACGGATTATAATACGGATTTAAATCCGTTTCGTCATCGGGGGAAACTCCCCCGGTTTACTAACTTAACCTGAAGAGGATGTACTTTTATGAGTGACATATTCGAAGACATATTTGACGAGGGGGATGCTCTTTCCCAAGTCAGTACAGAAACAGGACAGCAACTAAGCTCTCTTGTGCGTGAGCTACGCAATGTGGAAGACCAAATCACAGAAGCGGAGGAGCACGTAAAGGAGTTAAAGCAGCAACAGAAGTCGTTGTCGTTTGAAACTATCCCTGCTGTAATGGATGAGATGGGAGTGGAGCGTGTTGACGTGGACGGGTTGACCGTATCACGCAAGATGATTGTCCATGCATCAATCCCACTGGATCGTAAGGAAGAAGCTTTCTCTTGGCTACGTGAGAACAATTTGGATGACATCATAAAGAATGATGTGACCTGTTCTTTCGGCAAGGGGGAAGACAATGTAGCAGGGGATGTCGTTGGCCTTCTGCAAGAGAAGGGTTTTGATCCTAAGACTAAGACCCATGTACATGCGTCCACATTAAAAGCGTTTGTGAAAGAACGTGTGACGGATGGCAAAGCAATCGATCTCGATATGTTCGGGGCATACATTAACAATGCAGCACAGATAAAGAGGAAAGCATAATGGGCGTGAGTAAACAAGACATGATGGATGAAGTAGACCGCATTGGTCGTGAAGAGTACGACGAAGATGGCAACCCCAAGACTCTTGGCTATGAGGATCTTGATGAGATGTCTGGTATTCCCTCAAGGGATACCAGTGCGGAAGATGAAGAAAAGAAAAAACTTGGCAGGAAAGCAATGGCCCCTAAGACAATGGGTTTCGACAACGATGAGTTGGTTGAAGTGATCTTAGATTTACAAAAGAAAGAGGAGGAAGATAATGGGTAATCAAGTAGCTATGAAAAAAAGTGCAGAGTTAAGCACAGACTTTGTGGATGACATGTTCGAAGACGGCGCGGAAGGTGCGGTGTTTGCGGCGGATGAATTGCAGATACCTTTTCTGCGTTTGGCTCAACAGATGTCTCCGCAGCTTAACAAGAAAGATGCCAAGTTTATTGAGGGTCTTTCGTCTGGAGATATATTTAACACTTTGACGGAACAAAACTACGGAGAAGGTGTGTTGATTATCCCTTGTTTTTCCAAGACAACCTACACAGAGTGGGTGCCCAGGGACATGGGCGGCGGAAGAGTGCAAGAGTTTTCCGCAGACAAGCTTCCAAAGACGGAGCGTATATCCTTGGGGGGCAAGACAGTTGACCAGTTAGACAACGGCAACGAACTCGTCACGTCGGATGATCACTACTGTTTGGTGATTGATGAAGAGGGTAACTTTGAGCCTGTGCTTCTGGACATGAAGAGTACTCAACGCAAGGTAGCCAAGCGTTGGAGAACCATGGTGACCATGAACAAGGCCCGTAATCCAAAGACTCAAAAGTTACAGGTTCTTCCGTTGTATAGTACAATATGGAAGCTTACGTCTGTTGACGAAACCAACAAGAAGAATGAGACGTACTCCAACTATGCCATTCAGAAGGTTGGCCCTTTGACAAAGGAGCAGAGGGAACTGTATGAAGAGGCGAAAGCCTTTCGGGAAAGTGTCAAGGCGGGTGAAGTACGTGCGTCTGAAGGCGAAGAGACTGAGGAACAAGTAGCTGCGGCTAAAAAACGGGACGAAGAAATACCGTTTTAAGAGTTTGGGGAGGACTACTAAGAGTCCTATGCTCTATGGTGTGTGTTCAACCTCCCCATTAGGAATCGCGCTAACCGGGTTAGCGCGATTCCGCTTCTACTTTTCTTAACAGGAGCCAAGCATGTCATTAGCACAAAGAATGCTTGTGGCCTTCGAAGGTTCGAAGGTTGCACACGGCACGACAACGGTTGGAAGAATTGGTCGCAATGGTAAGGCTGATTCTGAAAGTCGAATTGTACGAGAGCCGTTAACAAAAAAGATTATGCAGGGACACATTGAGGGCAAGCAGGGTGTTGGGTCAATCCCAATTAACGACGATAACAAATGCAAGTGGGGCGCACTGGACATAGACATCTATGATCTGGATCACAAGGCACTCCAAGCCACGATACAGAAGCTCAAGCTTCCATTATTACATTGCCGTTCCAAATCAGGCGGAGCGCATTTGTATTTGTTTATCGAAGAGTACGAGCAAGCCAAGGTGGTCCGAGAGTATTTACTAGAGATGGCTGTTGCCCTTGGGCACAGTGGTTGTGAGATATTCCCAAAGCAAGATAAGATCCTGGCGGATCGAGGTGACGTAGGAAATTTTCTAAACCTGCCATACTTTGATGCGGATCTACCGCAACGCTACTGCTTCAATAAGAACGTGGAGTCTATGGAACTAGAAGAGTTCTTGGATACCATTGAAGAGACGCGGACAACGGTGGGGTTCTTGGAGAACATGCGGGTCAAGAAGCCTCGTAAGCATTTCAAGGATGGACCTCCATGCCTACAGCATTTGTTTTCTGAGGGGGCAACCGGGGAAGACCGAAACAAGAAGATGTACAACATAGGTATCTACTGCATACAGAAGCATCCAGACAACTGGAAAGCAGAGATGGAGACATTCAATCAAACACTGTGTTCTCCTCCTTTGGAAGCCAAAGAAATTATGGGATTGCAAGGAAGTTTAGAGAAAAAGAAGAACGAGTATTTTTATACTTGTGAGCAGCAACCGTTCAAAAGTTTTTGTGACAAAGAGTTGTGTATGACTATGAAGTTTGGAGTGGGTACTTCTGGTCCAGAGATGGTAGAGTCTGGTAACTTGCAGATCATCCTGTCCGAACCCCGGCTATATTTTCTTACTGTGTCAGGAGCCAGGATTCAACTTAGCACTGAGCAGTTGCAAAACCAGCAGTTGTTTCAACGTGCGTGTATGGAGCAAGCGACAGTTGTGCCTCCGATAATCCCAGCTAAAAAGTGGCAGCAACATCTACAAGTTCTGATGAAAGAGGGAGTACAGCAATCCGTGCCAGAGGAGCTAACCATGACAGGTCAGTTCAAAGCATTGTTAGAGGAGTACTGTACTAGCCACATCAGGGCTATGCATCCAGAAGAATTATTGCAGGGAAAGCCATGGACAGACAACCAAGGGTACACCTCTTTCAAGATGTCAGGTCTGGATGAGTTTCTAAGCATTAGACGTTTCAATTCCTATACTAGGGCACAGATCCAAGAGTTGTTGAGGCAGATAAACGGCAACAAGAACTGTCATGGAAAGAAAAACATAACCAAAGCAGATGGAAGTAGGACCACGATAAGAGTCTGGTGGGTTCCTGCGTTTGAGAACCAAGATGTAGACTTGCCAATACAGGAGATTGAAAAAGATGACATCCCTTTCTAAGATGATGAGAGCCAAGGACGTGGCGGTTTGGCTAGGTGTATCTGAATCCGCCATATACAAGTGGGTTGGAGACGGTGACTTCCCCAAACCTTACAAGCTAGGCAACGCTGACGCGCAACGCGCTGCTAGTCGGTGGGACCGTGATGAGATTGAGTCATGGTTGGAGAAGCGTCGTGATACCTAACTCGACTTTAATTCTTGGTCCACCAGGGTGCGGTAAGACTTACACTTTGATAGAGAAGGTGGAAGAGAAACTGCAAGAGGGAGTGCATCCTTCACGTATTGGTGTGGTATCGTTTACGACTAAGGCTATCAGTGAGTTTGTAGACAGAGCTTGTGCCAAGTTTAACCTGACAAAGAATGACTTCCCACATTTCAGAACTTTACATGCTACGGGTTACCATGGTTTGGGGTTGAAGACTACGGATGTTATGTCACGCGAGGACTATAAAACTCTAGGTCGTATGTTGGCAGTGGACTTTGACGGTGCGGATCGTACCTCAGTTCATGACGGTATATCTATCCCTGCGATTGGGGGATCAGGAGCCAAGTATCTACAGCTAGTGATGCGTTCTGTAATGCGAGAATCCACGTTAGACTTTGAGTACAACTACGAGGAAGATTACAGTCTTCATTATTCCAAGCTTGTGCAGGTCCAGAGGCAGTTAACAGAGTACAAGTCGAAGAACAGTAAGGTAGATTTTACAGACATGATCTACCAGTACGTTGAGATTGGTGAGCCGCCTAGTTTAGATTTGTTGATTGTGGATGAGGCACAAGACTTGACTCCATTGCAATGGACTATGGTAGAAAAAATGGCAGAGTCAGCGGAGCAGGTATTGATAGCCGGGGATGACGATCAGGCTATACACCGTTGGACTTCTGTAGACGTGCGTAGGTTCATTAACGCTTCTGACAATGTGGAAGTCCTCAACCAGTCTTATCGCTTACCACGTAGCGTCTGGGAGCTTGCCATGAGTATCTCTGGCAGAATACCAAACAGATTAGACAAGGAGTTCTTTCCTCGTGAGGAGGAGGGCAGGGTTTCAGTGGTCGGCAATCTGGGTAGTCTTCCCTTGCACGAAGGATCATGGACTATCATGGCGCGGACAAATAGTTTTGTGGATCAAATCGCTGAGAGATTGGAGAAGGAGAAGTATTACTTTTCACGTAAGGGAAAAAGTTCTGTAGACCAGAGGAAACTGGAGGCGATGGAAACTTGGGAAGAACTGAGTGCAGGAGAGGCCATAGGAATTAGCAGAGTTAAGAGTCTTTACGAGGCAGTACCAAAGATGGGCAAGGATGCGGTAGTCAGGAGAGGATCTACAAAACTCTTGGACGCTGCGGAGCCAGAAGAACTGCTTACTTATGAGGTCTTGGCTAGGAGTTATGGGATGTTGGCACCCAAAGACACTGAGCCAATGGATATCGTGCGCCTGTCAGAGGCAGAGAAGATTTACATACGAGCCATCGAGCGTCGGGGAGAGAGCATCTATAAACCACCGCGGATTAAACTATCTACAATACACGCAATGAAGGGGGGAGAAGATGACAACGTAGCAGTATACCTGGGGTCCACCAGAAACTGCGTTGAGGGCAAGCATCCAGAGGATGAACACAGAGTATTCTATGTGGCAGTAACGAGGGCAAAGCAGAACCTTTACCTAATAGAATCCAACAAAACATACAGGTACATGATATGAAAAGAGATAAGGTTTTATCTACCGCGGAAGAGTACATCAACGGTCCCAGAGCCAAGGAGTATGGTGATGCATACGATAACTTCATGCGCATTGCAGACGGATGGAACATCATAGTCAAAGAAGCTCATAGCACTACGGGTTATCTGACACCGCAGCATGTGGCGTTGATGATGGATTGGTTGAAGACAGCCCGATTGCTAAATGATTTGAGCAGTACGGATTCTTGGATAGACAAGTGCGGTTACTCTGCACTAGGATCAGAGTTTTCAGACAGAGAATCTGAGATTCAAAAAAGATTAGACTTGTTTGTAGGGAAGTTAGATGAGCGAACAGAATAAAATATTCGAAAAAGATTACATCATCGCTCAACAAATGGATCAAGGAAAGGAACTGACGTGGAACATTCCGTCCCAGTTCCCTGATCTAACCGGGTACAAGCAGATTGCGATTGACCTTGAGACGTGTGACCCGAACCTAACAACTCTAGGACCAGGGTGGGCGCGTAAGGACGGTTACATTGTGGGCATCGCAGTAGCCGCAGGAGACTGGGAAGGGTATTTTCCTATACGACATGCCAACGGACACAACATGGACGCTAGGATCGCTCTCAAGTGGCTACAGAGACAGATGGCTACGCCTCACATAGATAAGATCATGCACAATGCTACCTATGATTTGGGTTGGCTACGTGCAGAAGGCATTAAAGTAGATGGTCGGATTATAGATACCATGATTACTGGTGCGGTGGTGGACGAGAACCGTTTATCCTACAGCCTAAACAATCTGGGCCGTGATTACCTAGACGAGCGCAAGAACGAGAAGCTTCTTCGTGCCGCTGCTGCTGAGTTCGGATACGATCCCAAGGCTGAGATGTACAAGTTGCCACCAGAGTTTGTTGGTCGTTACGCGGAGCAGGATGCAGGGATGACGTTGCGTCTGTGGGAGAGATTAAAGATAGAACTTCAGCAGCAAGATCTCTGGAGTATCTGGAACTTGGAGACTAGCCTGATACCTATGATGTGCGACATGCGTCAGTTAGGTGTGAGGGTTGACCTTGATAAAGCAGAGTTAGCCAAGAAACAACTCAAGTCTAAGATCAAAGAATTAAAGGATGAGATCAAGAGACAGTCTGGTGTAGCCATCGAGCCATGGGCCGCGGCCTCAGTGGCTGAAGTCTTTGACGAGCTAGGTCTTGTTTACCCTACGACTAACGATGCGCAGGGTGACTTTCTGAGAAAGGCAGGCACTCCATCTTTTACCAAGCAGTGGCTTAACTCCAACGAGCATCCAATAGCACAGATGATTGTGAAGTTGCGGGAGTTTGACAAGGCAGATAGTACGTTCATAGATACGATTCTAAAGCACTCTCATAAAGGTAGGATTCATTGTGAGTTCCATCAGTTGCGAAACGATGGTGGGGGCACCGTTACAGGTAGATTCTCAAGTTCAAACCCGAATCTTCAGCAGATTCCTGCCAGAGATCCCGACATCAAGAAGCTTATCCGGGGTTTGTTTATTCCAGAAGAGGGAACCAAGTGGGGATCGTTTGATTACTCAAGCCAAGAGCCGCGGTTACTGGTACATTTTGCAGCCAGTTTAGGTCCGTCACACAAGCATCCAATGGTCGATCAGATTGTCGAAGAGTACCACAAGAAGGACGTGGACTTGCATCAGATGGTGGCAGACATAGCAGGTATCAAGCGTAAACAAGCGAAGGTTGTTAACCTTGGTATCATGTATGGCATGGGCAAGGCAAAACTTGCGGATCAGTTAGGTGTAACAGTTGAAGAAGCAGGAGAACTGTTGGACACACACCAAGAAAAGGTTCCGTTTGTCAAGAAACTAGCAGAGACAGCATCGCAGCAAGCGGCGGATCACGGGCAGATTAGAACTCTGTTGGGTAGGCGGTGCAGGTTCCACTTGTGGGAGCCACGTTCTTTTGGATACAAGAAACCTTTGCCGCATGAGAAGGCCATGAAAGAGTATGGTATGGGTATCAGAAGAGCCTTTACTTACAAGGCGTTAAACAAATTGATCCAAGGTTCCGCTGCGGATCAAACAAAGAAAGCTATGGCAGACTGCTATGCAGAGGGACTTTTGCCTATGCTCACCGTTCATGATGAGTTATGCTTTTCAGTAGAAAGCGACGATCAAGCAAAACGCATTAAGGACATAATGGAAAACGGATTGTCGGATGTCTTGAAAGTCCCTTCTAAGGTTGACGATGAACTCAAAAATAATTGGGGAGAAATCGAATGAAGATAGATAAAATCAAAACAGTTGGACTAAGAGACATGCACCCTATGCAGGTCGAGGCACTCATGGAATTGATAGGCATGACTATTAACTTGGCTACACAAACTGAGGACATGAATGTTGTGCAAGACGTAGAGTCTTATTGCGACGAACTGGTTAAGTTATTTGGTGGCGTAGGCGTAAAGCTTAACATCGAGATCGACACTAACTCTCCTGGAGACGAGCAGCAATCTGTGCATTAGCCGACGCGCTAAACGGATTATCACCTAGCAAAGCAGGATTCACTGGCCCCGGCGCACGAGCTTGGGTCAGCGGAGCCTGTGGTAGTGGTAAGCTGCCTTGTTCCACTGGGACTCCAAACATGGGAGTTTGCGCAGGAGGATCATTGGCCGGGACTCCAAACATGGGAGTTTGCGTAGGTCGAGGTGCAACAGGAGCAGGACGTTCTTCTCTCGGATCAAGAGGCAAGTTACGCATCTCTCTTTGAATAGACACCATTGCGTTGTTGTCAAACTTATTTAAAATCCCAGCATCCCGCATCTCTTGACGGTTTTTCTTGGTAACCTTAAACGGTTCAAACTTACCCCTCATGATACCTTTGACACCACCAATGTTATTCTTTTTCAACACCCTTCTAATGTCACTATTAGACATACCCATGTCCCGAAGGTCTTCCATCATTCTATAGTATTCTCGATCTATTCTAAACTTATCGTTGTTGGCTGTTTGAAAAGCGTTGGTAAGAGTGCTTGTTCCCGCATTGAAATCGTCGGTTACTTTGTTAAATGTTCTCTTGGCATTTGTCTGTTGTTGACCCAACCGATAGGCACCATACTCTAGTCCCCTCTTAGGATCGAACTCAAGCACCGACACCCCTGTGGCTTGTCTTGCAAACTCTGACAAGGGGTTTCTTTCTCGCCCCATTTTATCTACGTTGCTTATCATGCCGTCTTCTGAACCAAAAATCCCACGCAGGACGCGACTTGGTTCTATCTTACCACCTGAAACATTAACAGGAAGCAGGTTTGGCATAAGTGTGTCTATTACATGTGCAAACCTTTTGCCTTGTCTTGTCCCAAAACTGTCCGAACTGTTGTAAACTTCTGCCCCAGTTGCTGTACGTCCTCCTCTGATACTAACATCAAACAAGGCTTCTGTAAGCATAGCCTCTGACATAAAAGGTTCGAACACCTCCTTCAAGCTACCCAATGCAACATCTTCTAATACTTGCCCAGGATCTTTTCCCTCTTTGTATGCATCGTCTACTTCATTCATAGCCCTGTTAGCAAAACGGCTCAACACATCATACGGATTAGAGGTGCTAAAATTAACGTACTTAATTTTACCGTCTTCCGTTTTACCAATAGGAACTAGAACGGAACCTTTTTCCCACCGGGGAGCAAAGGATCTTTTATATGCATCCATTTCTTTTTGATCTACGCCCGACAACGCATAAGCAGTTTCCAGTACCGCAGCTGGTATCACCGCAGTGGTCGTCGCAAAACCCAACAAACGATTGCGCCCTCGATTCTGAACAGCAGGAATGTCAGAAGCCATGTCGTCCAATCCTTGCTTTACAATATTAAAACCTGTTCTGTATATCTCAGCAGGGAAAGAAATAAAATTACCAACAGGAAGACGACGACCTAGTCTGACTAACTCCGAACTAGCCTTGTTGTAATTTGGCACAGTGTCCCGCACAATCTGAGCAGCGCGGTTCGCAATCATCTCATCAATGTCTGCCTTTTCAAAAAACCCACGGCTAATAGCACCAGCCGTTTCATCCGAAACATCCGCCCCGCTTTTAGTAAGATACGCTATCTGTTGTTCAGGAGCTGCACCTTCTAGTGCCTTGCGTATGTGAGTCTGCTCCGCTTTATAATTAAAATATTTCCAAAAATCATCTGACCCTTGGTACGCATTCTCCAAAGGTTTAAAGAATTTTCCCGCAGACTTAGCAAGTTTTTCCCCTGTCTTAGTAAAACCACCAATGGCTTCTGAAAAGTTCTTAGGATCACGAGCCGTAATTCCCAAGCCCTTATTCAATGAGTCTTGTATTTCTCTTAATTCAGCGTTGGTTCCTAAAACCCCACGTTTCTGAGCATCCGCCAAGTCTGCAAACAATTCGTCTGACCCTTTGTTTGTGACGTTTGCAAGCACCGCTTGCGCAGAATCCTTTAAACTACCACCACGCCCGAACACAGGTATGTTTCCGTTAGCCGTGGCAAATGCAGCGGCGGTAGTAAAGTTACGAACCTGTGTGATAGGAGAAAGAACTGTTTTGCTGTATTGAGAAATACCTTTAAGTTTTAGAAAAGTTCCCGCAACTGCTTTGGTTAACTGTGCCCCCAAAGTATCTTCTGCCAAAACTTGATTGGTAAGGTTTTTATAAATTGAATTAGGAACGTAGAATCCGTCTAAGCTGCCCCATCCTGACCTGCCTACTAACTTCTCTACGTCATCTGACTCACGACCTACAGGGGCAATAGCACTACTTGCTCCATCGTCTCCGCCCAGTTTGACATACCCTCGTTGCCGCAAGGCTTTTTGTTGCTCTGGTGCAAGTTTGTTGCCGTCTACAAAGAGCTTACCAATACCAGAGTTTTGTTCTGATTGCCTAGCGATTGTGCCAAAGTAATCATCCACTGCGCTAAACTGTGCAAGGTCTGCAACAGTACCAAGATACGCTTCCATAGGGTCTTCGACTTCTCCAAGAAGTCTACGCAAATCTTTAGGTACATTTTCACGAGTCATGAACATGCCTGTTTCCAAGCGGTCACGAGCCATGCGTCCGCCGCCTAATGTCTCTCTAGATTTTATACTGTAACGGTTAAGAAAGTTTTCTCTTGCTTTCTTCGCAGCCTCGTCAGTAACCTTTTGACCTGTTTTAATCTCAACGCCATCTTTACCGTTAACTTTTCTTAACCCGTTCTTATTGAGAAAGTCTTGCGTTAACTCTGCAAATTCTGAAACTTCTCCACGAGCTATTTCTGTTAACTCTTTTTCTGTGGCTGATTTGTTTGCGCGGAAGAAATTATCTGCCCCTGATATAGATTCTTCTGTAGGGACATACTTAGAATCCTCAAAGATTTTGTAGCGGCGACGTAGATAAGTGTTTATATTCTGTTCAATCAAATCGTTTAAGTTTGTTCCATCTGGAAGAGTCTTGCCATCTTTTAAAAAATTGCTGCCCAAAACATTGTTACTAAGATTGTCGATATGCTTTCGCATACGAATCGCGTTGTTGCGAAGTGGTTTGGGTAGTTCCTTTAATACTCTAGCTTTTATCCCTCGATCTGATTCTGTCAGATAGCTTTCCAACCTTGTCATCACACCCACACGATCTAGAGTGCCTTCTCCTTCAGGAGCTTTCTTTATAAACGTACCTATTTCTTCATCAAAATTTTTAAGAATACGATCCGCTTTTTTAATTTCTACTTGTACTTGACCATCTATTAACTCTCGTTTGGTAGCGACTTGATCAGGTAAGTATCCTCGGTAACGGCTGAAAGCTATGGCATCAGCTAACTTAGTTTTAAAGTATCCTAGTTCTTCTGCGGTCCCAGGCTTGGCAGTCATTCGGGTATAAAGAAGGTTGTCAATGTCTTGACCAAGGTTGTCTAGTTTTTGTTTTACATTTCCGCCTACCTTGGAACTACCAAGAGTTTTTCCTGCGCCCACTAAGGCACCTTGAGCTACGCCTCCAAGAAGCGTGGATTCTAAACCTACCGTCGCTTTGTTATAAAGTCGAGCTAATGCTTTCTCCCGATTACTTAAACCAATTAGGTCGATAGTTTGTGTCGGACCTATTTCCGTCCAATCTCCAATAGTTGTCATTCCATCTGTGGACACAATAGCATCTGCAAGGCCAGCATAGCCTAGCTCTTTTGCCGCTAAACCAAACCTTTCGGTTTTTGTCATAGGAACTTGAGATAAACCTTTTTTAGCTCTAGCGGCTTTGTTTAAATAGTTAATACCTTTTATGGCTAATCCAGCAGGAGCTACGAACTGTGTAACTATTTCTGTGGCTTTCCCCGCAAAACCTTCTGGTGTAAATCCTAGTGTATCTCTTATAGCCTCTGCTTTCTCAGCCACTTTGTCTCCATAGTCTGTGCCTAAAGCGACATCAGGTAATATTGAAGCTACACTAGCTACACCTTCACCTATACCCACGACACCAGAACCAAAGCCTTGCCCCATTTCGTTCATAGTTTTTGCAGTGCGTTCTCCTAAAGTATCGACACCGTCATCAAATCCTATGACGTTGTCGGCTAAAGCATAGCCAAGTTGACCAGCCTTTTCAGTCACGTAATCAATCGGGGCTATACCTGTGTCCCCAATCAAAGTCCTTCCACGATCAGATTGGGAGCGGTCTTCATCCACGGGTTCACCGAATAAAGGGGTATCTTCAACAGGAACTCCGAATAGTTTTTCTTCAGCCATTCAGAACTCCTATGTTTTTCTGCGCTTCTGCCCGTTCTGGGTAAACTCAGCCCCGGAAGGAAGAGCATCATACTCAGCTTGTGTCGATACAGAAGGAAGACCACCCTCGGTCGGCTGCACAGTCTGCCCGCCCATCGTAGCAGAAGGCGCATTTTGATTATCGTTGTAGTATGGCCTCAAAGCGTCTGAAGCTTTTTGCATTGCTACCGCTACATCAGGGTCACCTGTGGCATTTATGATCTTTCCTGCCAGATCTCTTACTGCGTCAGCAAAAGGTTCTAGTGGAGACATCCCCGATTTACCCGACTTAGTTGCGGACCTAGCCGCGATAGTCTGCTTATAGCCTTGCAAACCCAAGAGTACCGCTTGTTGAAACTCTTCTCCAGTGGCATCAGATTTAGAGGTCAACACTTTAAAAATAGCCTCGTCAATTTCACCAATGTCGTTTGTGTCTATACCTAAAACATTTTGCGCAAAATCTTTTTTGCCTTCGTCAGTATTAGGAACTTCCGCTGCATCAAGAACAGCACCAGCCACCTTGGCAGGATCTTTTGAAGCTTCAATTGCAGAAGCCAGTGTGTTTCCTTTTTTACTTGCTGCTTTTTCCGCCGCTTCTATGCTTCCAAACTTATTGACCGCATCCCTTTGTAACTCTGCATCCATACTAAACAACAAAGGAGTGGCTTCTTTAGTGATATCTACTCTGTCGGCCCCGCGTCCGAATCGAGGAATAGCACTTGCAGGTACATCTCCCTGAAACTTCGGACTAAAATCTTCTCTCACATCAACAGCCGTACCTGGCGCAAACTTCATAGGCGTAGCCGGGGAGTCAGGGCGCGGGACAGCAGGAGAGGGAGGCATGGGAGCAACAGCCGTGTTCATGGGAAGTTGCGGCAAGCTAGGTAGTGCGGGAGCTTGCGCCTGTACAGGAGGAGCAGGCATGACAGGAGGAGTCATAGGGGCGGGCATCATGGGCGGAGGAGACATAGGCATAGGAGCTTGCGCCTGCATAGGGGGCATTGCAGCTTTCATTAACTGAGGGGAAGAAGCCAAAATTCCTTGAGGACGTTGGATTCCTGCCATCATATCTAGTTTGTTTCTAGCTTGCCGCTGAGATGCGCCGATCAATGCCGCGTTGTTTATGCCACCTTGGTTCATCCTACTTTCCTTATTTCAAACTACCTAAACCCTGCCTATTTAAGGCAGAGTATACGTTTTGATTGGTCATCATGTTTGCTAGTGGACTAGATGATGGCGTACCCGTAGAGGTTAACCCCGTACCAGATGCAGGTACGCCAGAGAGAATGTCCCTCATGTAAGAGAATCGAGCAAACGGTTCGTATGCCTCTTCCAACTGCCCTGCACGTTGTACATCGAACTCTGATTGGAGTTGTTTCTGTTCTAGTTGTCCAACATTAAACAAGGTGTTCACGTCTTGAAACCCAAGAGCTTGTTGAGATTCTCCCAAGGCACCCATTCCTGTGCCCAACCCTTGAAACAGTTGACCAGCCTGAATGCCTCTGTTCTGTTGGTTTTCAAACGCCTGTTGTGCTTGTGTCTGCGCACCCGTAAACGCTTGTGCCCTTAGTTGCGCTCCTAGTTTAGCCTCTTCAGCAGCAGATTTACCAACGGCTGAACCATAGATATTATCTGCTCTTCTTCCAAAAGCACCAAGACCACCCGCTTCTGTGTTTAAACGATTACGTTCCGCAGCTAAAGCCTCTTGAAAGTCTACTTTAGAAGCATCAATTACGTCCTCAACAAAAGGATCATAAAAATCTTTGTAACCACCTGTACGAACTACGTTACCTTCAGCATCCTTGCGCTCAACTTGATATGCATTTCCCTCTGCGTCAAGTTTTGTGTCATATACAATCTGACCTTGAGGATCAAATATACCTGTTCCAGCGGCTCCAGCAAGATCCACGCCTTGTTGATAGATACCTTCTGCTGAATCAAGGTACGGCTGGTATGATTCCATCATACCTTCATACACTACTTCTTCGGTTTCAGGATCTGTGTAACCTGTCAAACGACGTATTGCGTCTGTCTGTGCGTCGGTAAAACGCATTACATCAGGAGCCGCTACGCCACCCTCTACAGCAAAAATTGGTTCGCCAAATTGATCCCTAGAAGCGTCGTTAATCTCTAAAGTGTATGATCCATCCGCTGTTTGATAGTATTGAACTGGATTACCATCCGCTCCTACCGCAGCTTCCGTCTCATCAAGAGTAGTTGATCCATCCGCTTTTTGGTAAACAGGTTTTCCATACAAAGGACTTTGAGACGCGATGCCTGAAATGGTTCCCGACTCTTCATCTACTTGGAACACATTAGCTAAGAGATCTTTTAAATACCTTTCCTGATACTCAGGAAGAAGCGTCATTTGTTTTGAAATTGTTTCAGCCATTATGCAACATCCTCAAATCTATTCATCATCTGGTACATCTTAGCGGCCCCCGCATCTCGATCACCATTTCCTGCACCTCTAACGGCATCCGCAGTCATAACAAACTCACCGTCCGAAAGCGCAGCTTCCTGAACCCTGCCACCGTTTTGATATATTGCAGCAGGAATAGAATCGCTAGTCCCTGTGCCAGGGCCTTCAATCATGCCACCCGTTGCTATTTTTCTAGTAGGAGTTTCAGGTAAAATTGTTCCTGTATAATCCGCTCTTGACCCTGCATCAAAATCAGCCGATTCAAGAGGTCTATCTTTTTGAGAGTCTAAATACTGTCTCATGGCACTTGGTACATCAAGGTTATATTCAGGATTAACCGCACTCATAAAGAGAGATTGAATGCCCGCTTCCTTGCCTCCTGCAAGACCCGCCAACAGAGCGTTGTTGACCATACGATTTTGACCTTTTGCAGACGACATCGTGTTTAAGAATTGTCCAAGACCTTGTTCAGCAGAACCTACAGATCTGCCCCCTCCACCCATGCCTTGCAGAATAGCAGCCCCAGTTGGCCCCATCATCGCAGCATTAGCAAAGGCACCGATTCCTGCTTGCAATGGATCTTGTCCTCTGTTTGCAGCAAACATTGCATCTGCTACTGCAAAACCTCCTGGCCCGAACTGTGACCCAGCAAACAGTTTAATTCCTGTTTCAATAAGACCTTCAAACCCACCACTAAACAGGCTGCTTTGGCTTTTGTTCATCTCTGGTTCTTGTTCAACCTTAGACATTACGATGCTCCTAAAAATTCTTGTGGAGTAATTATACAACGCACTGTATCAGAACTTCTAGTATATTGCCACTTTGTAATAACCGTACCTGTCATGATGTACTCACTGTAACTGTACCCACCGATCCTGTGGCCTGAGAACCACGAACATGAGGTGATTGTGTTAAGGGCACTCTAACATACCCATCGTGATTAAAGATAGCCCCGGATTCCAATCCGCTATCATCTGTCTGTAAATTAGTAAACACTGAGAAGGTATTGCGGCCCTCCCCAGGGTTTTGCATTTGCTCCAGATATAAGGCAAACGATTGAACCAAACTAGCCATGTACTGCTGATCGTAATCAGCAGAAGGTCGAGGAAAAAATGGTTTTATAAGGTTTCTTGACATCAGCGTCGTCCATCAGGTCGTATGTCAACTCTGGGACTACCCAAACGCCATCCAACGCCCGTGGCTGTAGACTCAAGCTTGAACGAAAAGGCTCTGCCCCGTAAGCGAAGATTAACCTGCTCTGTCCATTGTTCTATTGGGACCGTAGCCGTCCTAGTTACAGCTTTTGATTGGGATTGAAGATACAAACCACCAGGATAATTTCTAGCCTGCAAAGTTACATTTGCAGAAGGCGATTCGGCTGAAGAGTCCACAAAAGTAAGGTCGGGAATTAAACGGCTCATGAAAATAAACTGATCTCCGTCACCTATATCTATCTGACTGCTCTCTATGTTAGCTGAAATAGCTGCAGGGGGAACAGTGCTACCATCGTCAAACCCAAATTCGTGGTTGTAGTTGTAATGATCAGTGCCCGCAGCAAGAGGCAACGTAAAGATGCCTCGATCCAACCAAGCCGTTCTAGCTAGGTTTCCGTAGTACCAAACTTTTTCCATGTAATTGTAGATAACGTAACGGTCATTTTCTTCACTGTTTGCAGATGGATAAAACCACCACACCTCACCAAAGGCTGTATTAGATCCTGCTGTCACCTTTTCCAACTGATCTGTGTTTATATCATCAAAGACATAGTCGCGAACCGTGCAAGACAACCTCTGAACTGTTCCAGAAAAAGCATAAAACTCATCGTTCCCCATCCAAAACACCGTGTCCTCGATGTTTAACGCTGCAAGGGGACCAGCAATCGTAATGTTTTCTGACACCACGTTTATACCGAATGTAAATGGTGGCCCTAAAAACTGCATCGCGTGTAAGGATACGTCCGTAAACACTAAGACTTGCTGTTTAGTTTCAATCGCTGCAATTATCTCAGAACCAGAACCAATACGCAAATCACCCGCAGTATTTATTGTAGTTGCAGCCCAGTCAATATTACTCTCTTGACTACTAAACCGTATCAAAAGAGGATCTTGAGTCGTGGAACCTTCAGGATCACAACCAAAGGTAAGAATGTGACGATCTTTGTCCGACACAAGCACAATCTTTGCAGAGCTTGGTGGGTCGTTTGCACTAGCTAAAGAACTTAACGCTACGGCTCGTGTGGTTACACCATTGGACTTGTCCCAATAGAACACTCCTTCATCCCGAACATTTATTATCAGGTCT
>TARA_R110001583_G_scaffold38769_2_pt1 | contig 23871 bp, 31 predicted proteins | sample TARA_R110001583 | Tara Oceans TARA_R110001583 (sample SAMEA4398432) | marine metagenome | biome: Polar Biome; feature: [MES] marine water layer (ENVO:01000295) within the mesopelagic zone...; material: water (ENVO:00002006), including particulate matter (ENVO:01000060) such as...... | reverse complement strand
TCATAAACTTTAATTATTTCGCCATTATCAATAAATTCATTTAAGAAGTGTGTGGTGATTCCGGTTGTTTTCTCGTTGTTGTAAAGCGCCCAGTTAACACATCCAGAGCCAGGATAATTTGGAGAACCGGGGTGTAGATTAATAGCAGCGATTGAAGCATTATCTAATAAACTTTTTGGAAGTATATAATATGACTTCATATGAATAATATATTCTCCTTTCCAGTTAATATATTCGGGCGGCAATTTATCACGCCTATTCTTAGAAGATTTAAGCCAGTTAACATCAAAGCCGCATACATTTAAAAACTCAATGGCTTTTTGACAATATTCACAGTCTTCAAAACCAATAAACAAAACTTGTTGTTTCATTCTCTTTTAAATCTTCCTTGCTTGAAAACATCTAAAGTAGTTAAATCAACCCAGTCGGTATAAATCCATTTCTTCGGAGGAGTTTCGATAGCAGCAGGCAGTTTTTGTAAACCTAATTCAGCGGTCTCCGGCGTCATATAATAATGATATCCAATCGTTTGTATGTTTTGTACAGACCAAGACTCATCCGGGTTTCTGCCATCATAAGACATTTTTTTCAAAACATCATAATCTTCTTTATTATCAAACAAAATGATGCCGCCGCGGCCTAGGCTCAAGTGCTTTCTGAATTGAAAACTAACACACATATAAGTACTCGGAATGTAACTGTTGGCCTCCCAGTATACTGCAGCATCAACAATATCATCAGTCATATAATAATAATCTTGCCATTTGTCGTCAGTCCATTCGATCTCTAAATTTAACTTTTCGGCTAACATAGGCACAGAAAGATATGTGTGTTTGGGTACTGTAATTTTTTGATTGCCCTTCATTCGTAAACAAAGCTCTAAGCCATGGGTGCAACAATCAACTGCTACCGCGTATGGTGCACCAAAGAATTTTGCGATTTCTTTTTCAAAATCAGCAATCACTTCAAAAGACATTATAACTCCTTGATTTGTTGTATAAGTTTCTTAGCCATATGGTGCCATGTATAATTATTTATAGCTGTATCATAGGCTGTTTCAATGACCCGATTCATTTCATCTTCATTATTCAAATAATAATCAAGTTTTTCATCGAAGTCACTTAAATCATTATTAAATATAACACAATTTACGCCGTCTGTAAAGTAATCTTCATACTGTGCCGGCATATTGTTACAAAGTAGCAGAGTTTTTGAGAGCATAACTTCAAAGTAACGAGGACTAACATCTAAAACAGGCCCTGTTGTACCAAGCCACATCTTACATTCATTGATCTTTGTAGCATATTCTTCAGTTGATTGAATTCGATATTCCATTGTGTTGCTGGAATTCCAAAAAGTATTACGATTCTTTTCAACTAATTTTTCATATACTCTTTCTCGCAAATTCGCTGTTGGGCCAAAGATTTTCTGACTACCATCATTTTCTTTTCCGTGTAAAGCGCCGCTAAACCCAATATCGTATTTTTTCTCCACTTCTCTTGGGTAAAAGATCTTAGGTGTGGCCGTAAAAGGCAATCTTATAGACTTAATCCCGGTCTTAGCTTGAAACTCTTTATACGTACATTGAGAATCGATGATCAAATCAACCTTATTATTCTCGCAAAAATCTAGTTTTTTATCAAGCATAGTCTGGGGCTTATGAATCATACATATGACTGGGATATCCAGAGTAGACAATCCTTTAATTTTATTAAAAAATTCATGATGGCTTTGAGCAAAATATCCAAGACCAAATATTATACAATCAACTCCACCCTCTATTTGTGATAATATCTCGTTGATATCAGCCGGCACACCTTGCAACAAATAAATCTGTGCTAATAGGCTCAATTCCCTATACAAATCACCGTAGTATTGATATAAATGTTCATCACTTACTACATTTCCATAATCTATATAGAGAATCTTCATATAGAATTGTCCTTGACCCCGGGGGCATAGTCCTGTAGGTGTCGAAGGGCGCCTTGGGCATGGTATCCCTCATCAACGGTCTTAAAGTCGTAGATATCGTCAGCATAGTGGATTAAATAGAACAAACTGTTGACGTCGTTATCTCCCCAGCGGTACTTGTAAATGCCTCCATATTTATTGACTGCATTAATCCACTGTTTCCACTCAGGTGTTTCAAACATACTTAAACGAATAATATATGAATCTGCGCAAGGGTAAAAGTGGAAATTGGTCTCAGCATCAGGGTCATTCATCAAATCTTGCATAAATTTAGATTTAGGGGTAATATCGTAATGTTTAAGATATACTTTGATAAAGTTCCAAAGATTAATTCTTGTATCAAAGTTTCCTTGGTGTGGCTTTTTGATGTTTTGATCATAAACCTTCATAGCAGCCATATCTACATCAGGCATTTCCTCCATTCTTTCAAAGAAATCATAGGTCATATCATCTGTAAATTGTGATTCGTCATCAATATGTAATGAATAATCATACAAGTGATAATCGGTATTTGGGTACCCGTGAAAATTACACATAAAATGACACATGTGAAGATAGCCCTTGCGATTTATTGGAAATTGTGTACGAGCATACCAGACGTCTTGTCTATTATAAAACATTTCTTCTTCCTTTATGAATTTAGGTGTTTCATATGGAATAGACCTAAAAATCACGTTCTGGCCCGTATCACCTACGATATCCTTCTGCAACTCTTCGGAGTCGTAAATATCATCAAAATAATAAACGTAAACAGGATAGTTGTGTTTATGATTATATCTCTCCCACACTGATTCAAGGCACGGTTTTAAACAAACTGCCCTTGACGAAATAACATTAATACAAGCCTTCATTAGTTTTCTCCTTCTACATAACTTAAAGCTAATCCGGCGTCTGCAGAACTACATAATGTTCCTAGCTCACCAGTTTTTATATAATTTAAAAATGATTCTAACTGCAATTTTAGTGCATCATCTCTTTTAATATCTAAAGTTCTTATTGTGTACCCATTTGAGTCAGGGTCACTTGTAAACACATCCACATTTTTGCTCAACAAATCAACAAGAAAATAATTCTTATCAGTTAGTATCTTTATTTTTCTTTCGCGATATGGAAATAACCAAGATGTACGTACAGTAGCCAGGGCGCCGTCATAAAATTTCATTATGAACACTGCATCATCATCCTTATTCCTGATATTACTACTATCAAGACCGTAACAAGTCTCTATGTTACTGGGTGTTAAAAGATTTACTAAATCAATGTCGTGAATACTTAAATCTAGTTTGACACCGACGTCGGTAATTCTCGTGGGGTAACTACTAAGTCTCGTTGCCTCAATGTGAATAATTTTATGGCCGGTCAAGTGAGGGAAAACTGCCTGAATGGCCGGATTAAATCTTTCAACGTGGCCAACCACAAGTTTACAATTGTTCTTATGTGCCAAGTTACTCAGTTGTACAGCTTGTTTACTATTTGTAGTGATAGGCTTCTCGATCAATAAGTGAACCCCTCTTTCTAAAAATTTTCTGGAAATATCTAAGTGGGTAGATGTAGGAGTTGCAATAACAGCTAGATCAATTTGCTCATTCTCTAAAAGTTGTTCAACATCACGGTATCTTCTAACATCGATGTCTGCTATCAATTCATCGTTAGGTTCGACAACAGCTACAAAATTGATATCTTGATTATTCTTTATAGTTCTATAATGGTTACGGCCCATGGAACCTAAACCTATTAAAGCCGCTCTCATCTCATCTCCAACACATCGACCACACGATGAATTTCTTCATTGGTTAATTCAGGATATATTGGGAGAGCCAATACTTCTTTACATGCTTTCTCGGTGATCGGAAAATCACCCTCAACATAACCGAAGTGTGAAATACATGTCTGGGTGTGTATTGGGTACGGGTAATATATATTGCAGCCTATTTTAGATTCCGTCAATCTTCTTTTAAGATTATCTCTTTTCTGGCTTCTGATAACATATTGATTATAAGCATGGTAACATTCTGGTGCTACATGGGGTGGTATTGGGACTGAGGTAAACGGGGAATAGTTTTTCTGGAATCTGTTATTGTACTCAGCAGCGTTTTCGTTTCTTTGCCTTTGCCACCATTCAAGATAACGAAGCTTCACATTTAATATACCTGCCTGGAGTGCATCTAATCTAAAATTTCCTCCAACGTGATCATAATGGTATGGATTTTTCATATCAATTCCGTGCTGTCTAGTTCTAAGCATTTTCTCATATAGTTCTTCATTATTGGTCGTGACCATTCCACCATCCCCGTAAGCGCCAAGATTTTTAGCAGGAAAAAAACTAAAACATCCTAAATCACCCATATTCCCGGCGCGGGTACCGTTCCATTGAGCGCCAACGGCTTGTGCAGCGTCTTCAATTACTTTTAAATTATGTTTTTTAGCAATTCTGTTGATTTCATCCATGTTAGCACATTGGCCAAAAAGGTGAACCGGGATGATGGCTTTAGTTTTTTCAGTTATTACGCTTTCAATTTTTGATGTATCAATATTAAAAGTTTTTTCTTCGATATCAACAAAAACAGGCGTGCCCCCCATACGAATAATTGCTTCGACTGTAGCAAAGAAAGTAAAGGGTGTCGTTATTACTTCATCGCCACACCCAATTCCCAAGGCGATAAGAGACATCAACAGTGCATCGGTACCCGAACTGCAGCCAACTGCAAATTTAGTGCCGCAAAAGTTAGCAAAGTTTTCCTCAAATTCTTGTACCACTGGCCCATTAACAAATCGCTGAGATTCCATTATAGATTCAACGACTGGTTTTATCTCATCTTTAATAATTTTGTATTGTCTTGTAAGATCAAGAAGCTTAATTTCATTCATTTGTTTTACCGTTTATAAAATTGTAATATTTTAGACACACTGATTCCATATCAAACTGTTCATTTTTGTGCCATATATTTTCAGACTTGTTTAAAAAGTCCATTTCTGGTGGATTATATAGTTCAACAGGGCTATAATCCCATTCATTTTCTTCAATAACTATAGCATTTGGGCCGGCTATTTCTTTGGTACCGCCGGCGCTAGAACATATGATCTGGCAGCCGGCCGACATTGCATCTACCACAACGTTTGGGCAGTGGTCTAACCATGCTAAGTGAAGAAAATATTTAGAAGCCTTATAAAGTGAGAATAGTTTTTGAGTAGATAGATCACCTACATAGTGAATTCTACTATGTTGTACTCGTTCTTCAGTATTACCAGCAACTATAAGGCCATCATTGGGCCCTGCGTGTTCTATAAAATACCTGATATTTTCATTTAGTCTTTTATGAGGGCGCCATGAAGAAGCACAAGACCAAATATTTTCGTACTTATCAATTTGTATTTTTTCTGTGTTATTAATTAACTCAATATCTGCACCATTATGAATAATAGCATAATTATTATGAGGACCGAAATATTTGAATGTTAATTCTTTATTGAAATTAGATTGAAATATTACGCCCGTTGACATCTCATATGTTCTTTTTATATTTGAATTTTGAGCAGTGTAATCAGAAGCGCTGTTAAAGTATATGCCGTCGAGCCTTTGGAATAGGGGGGCATTGTGTGTGGTCCTACCAGATTCTATAAAACATAGGTAGGCATCCGGCTCGGGGGTGTTATTAAGCGTAACCCCACAAGACGGCATATACTTAAACAGCTTCTGTCCAAACGAATTTGGGCCAGAGTTCGAATTTAAATTAACATTTTCTAAAACTAAATTCAAGGTAATCTCTGATATGGTCTTTTTGCTCTTACTTCTTGGGCAGTATTAAATTGTTCTTGTTGTTTTGTTTTATCTACGTTCAGAGGATTAATTCTATTATAAACATGCATTACTTCTGGGATATAGGTTGCGCGTTCTGCAGCCATCTCCAACAATGGTAACATTATAGCTTGATCATATGCAACTTTGTAGTATCCTTCCTCATTTTTTAAATCATCGTGATTAAGTTCTTTCCACAACTTGTATTTGAATGTTCGAAGGTGGGAGGCTCTCCATTGATCTTGTCGAAATGTATTGTTCTCTATAACACTCTGTGGATATTGTGACGGTTCAATGCCCTTGTCTCCATGTGGTGCGTATACATAACTACCATAAGTCATAAGGCAATCTTCTGAATTATATACTTTTTCGAGATGGCTTAAAGTCTTATTGGATGGTAGCCAATCATCTCCATCTAATAAAATGATTATGTCTTCGTCGTCAATATCATCAATATTTTCTATAGTTTCGGCAATATTACCTAAAGCATATTTTTTATCAATGTTCTGAATCAATTGAAATCTATCATCATCAACTGTAGATAAAGAGGCGATAGCTGCACTATTATCAGTTGAACAGTCATCAATAAGATAACATTTAAAGTTTTTATTGTTCTGTCGTTGTAGACTGTAAGTTGTTCGACCAACAAACCCCTCTGTGTTATAAAATGGAGTAATAATCCTAAATGTTTGAGAAGGTTCTTGCTCCTCAGTAGTTGGTGTATCCGAATTCCAAACTTCTTCAGTCATAGCCCAGAATATTTCTGGTCTTTCATACATATATTCCATACAGGTTTCAGGTGTTTCAAACCACTCTTCATCTTTATGTTGTACATTTTCATTAAGTATTAATTCACAATCTAAAATTTTAGCTTCAATAGTAAATCGAGGACAGGTATCTCCACCCTTTGGTAAGAAAATAATTCCTTTTGAAGCGGACATCTTATCTAATAATTGTTTATATTCTAAACCACCTACTAATTCATATTCAAGATTGTTTTGTTTAGCATACAATACACAGTCTTGAGTTCCTTTAATCCATGATTGTGAATCTATAATTAAATATTTGTTATTCTTAGACTTACCTTTCAAGCTATTGATATAGTTGAGTGTTTGGTGGGTAAACAGTGAACTTAAAACATTATTGTTTGCTTTCTCAAGAAATGGAAAATTATCAATATAGCGTTGTTTCTGATCGTGGCTCATCCACATAACATTTTTTGAATGTAGCATGAACATAGAAACTGCTTTAGCTAATTGTGTTTTTTGACAATTACATTCGCCTTCTTCGGCTATGTGCTTTTCTGGTGAGCGATATTTGCAGAATTTGTAGTCGTACTCTATTACAGTATATGATAAATTTTTGATAGCATAAACTAAACACTCAAGATTAACTTCGGTAAAGTTACCAAATATCCAATGTGCGTTTTTGTGTTTTTTCATTATTTCTAATGTTAGATATCTTGAGTTAATTTGTGCTACAGGTAGCAGACTGGTTTCGATTAAGGCTTGTGTAGATAATTCGCCACCGCCTACATAATCTTTTACAAATAAGTCAGAAACAAATAGGATCATAGGTCACAACGCCTCTGAAAATAACTTTTCAATTTCATCCATATCATTTACAACGGTATGGGCAGGGGCTTGTTCTTCCAGCAAGTTAACAAATTTTTCATACATTTTTTCTTTGCTAAACCGGACCTTAAGTTCCTCGGCATATTCTAATGCCTTAGTATTGCCGTTAGTAATTATGTCGTTGTAACATGCCCTCATTTGCTCTCTGGCCGATTGTTCACGGGGGTACGCCCACATGGCGTCCTTCACGATTACGGCCTCCCACAGAGCATGCTCGGGCACTTTATTAATATCAAAAGAAACATTGTAAAAATGTTCTTTTCCATTTTCATCACACAAGAAATCTAGCTGGCCAGACCAACCTGTTGAAACAACTGGCATACCTGAATATGCAGCCTCAAATAATGGTAATCCGAAACCTTCTCCGTGGGCAAAAGATACAGTCGCTTTTAATTTTGGATTTTTATAAAGAGCATGCATTTCTTTTTCAGACATATCACCATGTATAAGATAGATCTTACACTTTTTGTTAGGGTACTTACCTGCTAATTCTTCTTTTAGTGTCCGTAGCATGGCTTCTTGGTCCATAATACAATTTTTTGCCAAGTTTGTTTTTAAAACAAGTCCGACTTCTTCGTCATGAAATTCACTCACAAACCAATTAACAGTAGCAGACATATTCTTCCGAGGGCCCCATTGAGCAACAGATAAGAAATTAAAATCATACTCTAAATCAAGTTCTAGTGGCGCCGTATCTTCATAATCTTTTACAGCATAATTTACATAATCAATTGGCTTTTCTAATTTCAAAACTGCTGGCTGGCCGTTGACTTCGCCGGTATATTCAGTAGATTTAAAGGCGGATGTTGAAAAACTCGATACCACTATAACAGAATCAACAACTTCGTTTATCTTAGCTAGCCATTCTGCTGATGTAACGGTTGTTTCGATTCCTGCGGTATACCCGATGTTTACCATAGCGAGTTTTTCAAACTCATTTGGTATAGTAACCTGTAAGGACATATCAAATTTTCCGCCTTGCTGTATAAAACCAATCGTTTTTTCGATTGCGCTGTCTATGAATGAACGTTCTTCGTTTTGTTCAGAGAGCCAGGAAGTTCGACCCCATATTAAAGGTTGAATATAAATATCAAATAAATCTTCTCTAGAGCGTAAGGCTCTCAAAGCAAAACGGGCTTGTTCCCCGTAACCACTTCTCGTAAGAACTGGTCCTTTTAATAATATTTTTTGTTTCATGCTACCTCCATTAATGACCATGATTCATAGTTCTTTCTATTTTCCCAAGAACCGTTTTTTTCAATAAAATCATCCATAATTTGGACCCAGCTACTTTCATAATCTTCAAAATTATAGTTCTCTAAGACATGCTGTCGACCTGCTGCAGCCATCGTTTCATAACGTTTTTTGGGCAGCTTTAAAGCTTTGCTTAGCATTTTTTCAAAATCTTCTTGAGCTATTCTATCTTCATAAATATATGGTACCTGAAGAGAACCAATTACTGATTTAGAGGATGGTTGAATCCCCCAACCAAACCACTCAGTACCATTAGTCACTTGTTCTTGAAGACCCCCGGTCATATTAACTATAATTGGAGAGCCACAAGACAGCGATTCTAAAGTAGCTAGGCCGAAGCCTTCTGCGTCAGATATATTAATAGTAAAATCAGATGCTTTATAAAAATTAGCCATTTCTTCTTGACTAATTTTGTTTGTTGAAATTAATACTTGTCCATCTTCAATGCCTAATTGTTGAATGAGATGTGGTAGGTCTTGACCATGAGGGTCTCTCGCATCTGTGTGCATCAATAGTGTAGCCTTTTCATGACCGACTTTATCCAACCATTCTTTAAACCACCATATCAACGTGCCGCTTTGTTTGCGTCTTGCATTTCGGTTATTCCAGAAGAAGATCTTCTTGTTTGGATTTTTCATACTAGATTTTTCAAAAATTGCTTCTTTCACCTCAGCTACTTTTGCAATTTCTTCTGGTGTGCTAGCAGGCTTAAAAATATTTGAATGTACCGCGTGTGGCAAGTAGCAGCTATTGGTCTCAGGGGCTACATTTTGTAAAATCTCGTGAGTCACCTTTGAGATACACACGACCATATCATTAGACTTATAATACTTGGCGTTAAAATGCGGATATGGGAAGTTATCCCATACATGATAATACATCATAGGAACATTAACGCGGACTTCGTTCTCTATTTCCCAGAGCCACTCATAAAAGCGAGGGTCAGTCATAAACCATAGAGCATCAGGTTTCTCTTTTTGTAGTAGTGACCTGATTACTTCATGATTACCATAACCATCAACGGGGTAAATGATCCAATCATTACCCCACCCCTCGACCTTAACAGGACGATAATCGTGATGTTTGATTGCGCCGCCTAAACAAATAAACTGGTATCTACCAGTTTTAAGTAAAGCTTCAATCATATATTTTGTTTGTGTACCAACACCAGATGGTGATAGCGGGTGGTCTGATAAGACCAAGATTTTCTTTTTTGTCATTTATACCTCATGGACAATGTTCAGTTTTATAAAACTTGCATCCGTAGCCACCGGTGCAAGATAAACGATTTTTGATATATCGTTTATTTTTAATATTATACAACGCAGTATTCAAAAGTTTAAGCGCATTTTTAGTTTTTATATTTCCGCTTGTTACTCTGAAGAATTCCACAACGTTATTTTTCGCTGTACGTTTAAGCAAAGCGAAGTGAGTTTCAACATCCTTTGGATCGATATTCATTTTCTGACAAAAGAAGTGTTTGTACAGTGTTAATTGGTACGTCACCATTTTATCGTTTCTTTTACGTGAATCCCATCCCCATGAACAGGTCTTCCAATCAAAAATATGTACTTTCCCATCGGGCGTTGTTACTATAGCATCGATATAACCTTTAAAATTATGTTCTGGCTCACCATCAATTGGTTCCATTAGGGGCATTTCTACAGCCAATACTTCATATTCTTCAAAATATTCGTCAAGGGCATCTTGAATTTCAGGTATGATTCTTTTACCTTGACCAATCATATCAAGAACTAATTTTTTATTAACTTCGTGTTCTTCATCAAGATCCGCAATGTTCTTTTTTAACTCTTTGACAAAAAAATCGTTGTCGATTTCTTCTTCAAGTAACTTTTTTTCACACACAGAGTGAATAGCACTCCCAAAAGCAGTATATTCGTTGCCTTTAAAACCATCTATTTTATCTACCCGGGTGAGTTTATGATAAAATGCACAGAACTTCCAGTCTTTTAACTCAGAATATGAAATATGGGACACACTAACCTCGCGTTAACTATAATAATAACACGCTATTTATGAGTTGTCAAGTGATTCTACATTATTAATTTTCTCAAGCTTAGCGTATAAAGCAGGCGAAACTTGTTTTAAAAATGTGTGGTCATTTGGGTGTAAATAAAATTCGGTAAATCCTGTAGCAAAGTACTCTCGTAAGGATGTTGGGGAGTAAGGGCTAATAAAAAGACCGTTAAGTATTTGTGATAATTTTGCGTACCCTATATCTTTATATAAAAATTGATCAAATTCATAATCATATTCAGGTTGTAAAAACAAACTTTTGGGCGCTTTAAACCCCGTCTTCCACAATAAATTATATAAGTGTTCTCTTTTTGCTAAAAATTCATTTTTAATTTTTAAATCAGCATAAATTTCATAACCGTATGCCGTTTCTACAGCATGTGCTGTTTCGTGTACCATATCTTCTAAGAGTTCATTTTCATCATTTTGTATATTTGAGATGTGGAGTGCGCCGTCTTTATAAAAAGCTGTGATATCACGTTCTTCAAATTCATCGAAATGACCAATAATAATCATCTCTATCTCAGTTAATAACTGAGTTGGTACTAATGATTCCAGTCTAGATACAGCTTTTTCAACATCAATCTTATCATTGTACAATTGATCTTTGAAATATACATGTATACCTGTCTGTGTATAAAAGTTTGTTACTTCTTCATTGATTCGTTTGTGCGAGGCTTTTATGTATTCCTTGTGCATCATCTAATCCTTGTTGATATCCTCTCAGATAGTTTTCTTCAGCGTACGCAAAAGCAAACTCTGGAAAGTCAGCAGCTAAGATTTCCGCAATCATATTAACAGTAACTTCTTCCTGTTCTAATTTTGTGCCCACATACTCAACTAAATATTCTTTTAATTTAGTATCCCCACTCACTTTCATTGAAAGTAACGGATTTATATGTGCCTCTTCTTCCGTAATAATTTTCTCTTGAGTTTCTTCACTCATGGTGTTTTCTCCTTTAAATAATATAACATAAATTAAATTGTTATTTAAGTCTTGTATTATAAAACTTTCGACGCTAATGTAGCGAGTTCAGATCTCTCACCCTTTCTAAAGGTTACATGACCTGAGATATTATAATCTTTAAAACTTTCAACCGCATGAGCTAAACCGTTTGATGTCTCGTTAACATATACATTGTCGATTTGTTCAATATCGCCGGTCAACACAATTTTCGTGCCTTCACCAATACGTGTAATAATTGTTTTTATTTCGTGTTTGGTTAAGTTTTGTGCTTCGTCAATCACTATGAAAGCATTTGCAATTGAGCGGCCGCGGATATAGGTAAGAGCTTCTAATTCAATCTTACCTTTTTCCATGTACATTTCCAACGAGGTTCGGTCACCCATTAAAAACTTTAAATTATCTTGGATGGGCATTAACCATGGTAACATTTTTTCTTCCATAGTACCCGGCAAGAATCCAATATCTTTTCCGAGTGGTTGCACAGGTCGCGACACTATAAGCCGAGAATAATGATTGTTGTCTGCTCTTAAACCAATTGTTTGTTGTAATCCTGCAGCAATTGCTAGTAATGTTTTACCAGATCCCGCGCGGCCAATTAATGAAACTATTTTAATATTAGGATCTAAGAGCATATCGATTGCGAAGGCTTGTTCTTTATTCCTTGCTTCTATGTTCCAATCGGGAATACTCTTATGAATTACCTTTTGCAATGGAGTGAAGTGGTCTTTAAAGCGCGCCAATGCGGACTTCTTTTCATTAGAGTTGGAAACCATCATTACATATTGATTTGGGCACCATCTTTGTTTGACTTCGTCTTCGTGTATTATTATTTCCTCACCAGAGTAATAACGATCAATAATTTGTTCGTCAAACGGCTGAATTACGAAGCCATTGTACAATTCTTCTGAATTTATCACGGCACGTTCTGAAATATAATCTTCAGCCGGGATGCCTATAGAATCACAGATTACTCGCATGTTTATATCGCGAGAGACCATTATAGTCTTTCTACCGTCGTTTGTTGATTGAACAGCCATGGCTGTGGCTATTATAGTATGGTCCGGATGCCTAATATCTAAATCCGGGGGGAAGATAACATTGTTTAAGGAGGAATAAGAGACAACTTTTAGTATGCCCGAGCCTTTTGCGATCCTAACTCCTTTTTCTAAATTACCCTTAGAACGCAATTCATCCAGTGTTCGAATGAACATCCGTGCATTTGCTCCAACTGAGTCTTGTCGTTTTTTGTGACCGTCAACTTCTTCTAACACTTTGAGTGGTATAAAAATATCGTGATTATCAAACTTATATATTGAGCCAGCATCTGTTAAATAAACGCTGGTATCTAGAACATAATTTTTCTTAGCCATAAGCCTTTTCAAGTATAATGTATATAGTCGCTATCAGCATTTTTTTATTATCTGCCAATCAGCTACAAACACTATAGGTTTCTCTCCTTTCTTATATGGTACACCATGTTTGCGTAAATTTTCAACATCTTTTTGTTTATATATTAATGCTTCCCAACCATCGACACCTAATTTCAGTTCAGATGTTACTACTAAATATCTTTCTTTTAGTATAACACTAATATTTGGGCCAGCGAAGGTTTCAACAATCACTTTATCATTTTTGCGATAAGGTTTCTTCGACTTCATAAATTTTGTGGACTGGGGAGTTGTTTGCTTTGGGAAGTAATAACACCCGAAAACAGAAAAATGCTGCCAGTATTGATATCATACCCATAACCAATATTTCTGTTAAAACTTCAAGTTTTTTTTCGACACTCATATTAATATATATGGTCTGGATATAAAATGGAGCGGGAGACGAGATTTGAACTCGCGACATCCACGTTGGCAACGTGGGACTCTACCACTGAGCTACTCCCGCAGTGTTACTGGGGCGAGTTAGCTCGCCCCGGCAACTATGTTCTTACTCTAGTGTGAGACTTCCTAGGGGTGTCTCTACCACCACATCCCAACCAATAAGGCATGGATTAGCACTAACTAAATTTGAATATGGGATTTCAACTTCGGCCGACAAAGTGCAGAAGCCGCGCTTGTGATCATATTTTTCCGTTGAAGATTCAATAAATTCAAAGTCGTAAAAGTTATCTGAAATTGTTTCAGAAATAAAATCACTAAATGAATCATCTCTAGCATACTCTTCTAAGAAACCTGAGCTTCTTAATTCCCCGATGATACTTTCGCCCCATCTGGTTTGGGCGTTTAACCCTCTGGTTGCGATCAACTCGCTAAACCTATTAATAACATCAGTTTCCGCCATGGCAGTTTCTACCTCTGTTTCATTGTGAACAAATACATCTGTTCCTTCGCTATACCGAAGACTCACCATAGTTTCTTCAGTCAAGTTTAAGCTCTGCAGCTTTTTATAAATGGACATTATACCTCCTTAGTACCATAAATAATCTTTCCAGATTTTTTGATTATTTGACATTGAGTCAATAAAACTTTTCTTAGGCTTTTTGGGCGCTCTTATTAATTTCATACCCGCTTCTTCGGGGGTCCGATTGCCTTTCTTTTGATTACATTTTTTGCAAGCAGCAACCATATTAATCCATGTTTTTTGGCCGCCACGTGATTTTGGATGTACATGGTCGAGTGTTAGCTCTTTATCACTAAGTGATTTTTCACAATACTGACAAATATTTTGATCGCGACTTATAATTGTCTTTCGATTGCAATGAAAATTATTGAATCTAAATTTTATAACACGACATAAAACAATGACTGAAGGTATTTTGAATATATTGTTGGGGGAGCGAATTACTTTATCGTAAGTTTCTATTGTACGAGCTTTTCCTATTAGACACATTACCAGAGCTTCAGTTCCATTTATTATTTCTATTGGTCGGTATGAAGCATCAAGTTTAAGAGTTTTGTATTCAAAAGGATTTATCATGTTCTCGCTAGTTAAATCATTAATCATAATATAAATCCTTTTGTATCATTTGTCAACCCTATCTTTTTGAATTGCTACCAGACCTCCGGGCTGTTCCCAGGACATCAACAACATTTTTTACCAATTCAGAAGAGGCAGCAACTTTTTCATCGCCGCCAATACTCCACAACATTTCAATTCCCAATTCATCGCATACATTTTGTTCAGGTGTATTGTGTTTCCCGCGGTCGCCGCCATTAGCAAAGTATGTTGGCTTGATACGTCTGATTGCTTCGCATACAGTACCATCTGAATCGTCGACTGAATCAACCAAGACAACCCCCTTAATTGAATTTAAAATTTCTGCTCTTTGGGTAAAGTCCATGAACACAAATCCTTTTTTCTCATGCAGCCAAGCATCAGAATTAGCTATTATAATTACATCCCCATGGTGGGCTGCAGCACGGATCATTCTTATATGACCTGCGTGGACTGGGTCGAACCCGCCTGAAACCATAATTGTAGGTTTTCCATTGCTATCAAACATCTCATTGTGTATTGTCATTACGACTCCTTGTATGTTGATAATTATATCACAGTTAATAAAAAAGTTAAATTAAGAACCTGTATCTGTTTCAATATATCGGTACCCAACCTCGACTAATTGGCCGGCAGAGGGAATGGTGGTAAAGTAAACTGTATTTTCCGCTTCGATATAGTACCAGTCGTGGTTTAACGAACCATTTATAAAAACCCTAATAGAATCAATTTCAGCCTGATGAGTAAGTTTTAGGTATTCATAGGGTTCAATCGAATGTGTCGCGTCTGTGACACCAGCCGACCAATCGGAATCGCATATATCAACCACGATACCTCCAAGAGTATTAGTAGCCTCCATATATCTTTCTCCCACGTCTATTGGGCTAGGAGTAAATGGGCACATCGAGACTGTAGCTTCTTGATTAACCACACTGGCCATAAATACAGAACCCATTCTAAGAGAAGTATACCAACTTAAAAAGTCTGCCGGCATCGGGTATTCAACTTCACTCTGTTCTTCTTCATCAGACACAAAAACAACCAAGAGGCCAGCATCGGATCTCATCCAAGTTGAAGAGTAGGGATTATGGTTAATGTACTCATATACAGAATTGAAACCTTCTTCCCACGGACCCATAGGTAATGTACTAAGCATACTTTCCGCGTCTAATATATCGTCCCCGGGAACTAGTGGGAATTCTGTACTCATTACTGAATCAGTGGGGTCCGCGCTTATGATCACTAGCCTCCAGTCAGACGCTGGGAGAGCTAACATCATTGCTTCGATACCAGCCAAAAGCTCGGCGTTAAACCGACTCATAGAACCAGATTTATCGATAACCCATAAAATATCAATACCATCGACGGACATGTGCTGTGTGAAGGAATCAATCCATATTTCGCCTTCGTTGACCGGCACTTCTACTTCTATATAAACAGGTACTTCTACTTCTACTTCTTCTGTAACTACTACAGTCTCTGTGACCGTTTCTGTAACTACTACAGTCTCAGTTTCACCGCCGGTTACAATTGCATAATCTTGCACACAGCCGGCCATAAGACCAGACGCTAACAAAAGCAGTCTTTTGATAGTTTTGAGTGCCATCCCTACTAATACGTAGGTTCAGGTATCGGAAAAAGTTTATGTTCACTAACTTTTTTTATTTTACCTTCGCCATCAATGAAAATTTCATAATCATAAAAGTCGTCTCTCGGCAATATGTTTAAAATCACAGCCATTTTTTTTATTTTTGCTAATGATTCTATTTCGTCATTTGGGTACGGTATATAAATTACCCATTCATCTACTTTGTATTTCATTTTTAGAGACCATTATTATTTGATGTAGAACCGCGGGTGATAAATCCGCGCGGTCATAGATTTTAATTAGTCTCCAATCAATAACACAACTAATTCGTAAGGCATAAGCTATCCATTCACTACAATACCATTTTTCTTTTTGTTTAATATGAAAAGGCAGGAATTGTGATAATAGCATCCCAAACCAGTCATATGAACTACCCTTGGTTGAATCATAAAATTCATTTATAACACTTAATTGCTCTTCACTGACAGATAATTCAATGAAATCCCACTCTAACTCACTAAAAAACTTTCTTTTTTTGGAGCGTAAGACCGAACCTTTAAATGGGCTAATACCAACCCAGGTTAATCCGTCCGGTAAAATTAATTCAGCATGACTATAATCACTTTTTGTCCACCAACGTACAATTCTATTAATCCAATCGCCTTGGCCTTTGTAAAAAGCAATTTTTATAACCATATTAATATAATATTCTCCTATTTTTAATTATATCATTGAATAACTTTTATCTTTGTATCATGTATCTTAATTAGAGTTTGCGGTTTAAAGTTTTTCTCATATATTCAACATTTTCTCTTTTATCTAAAACTGTTCTTTCAACTTCTTCAGTTTCTAAATCAAATTGTTCTTTTATTTCCCACAATGACTCTTCAATTGTGTCTTCAAACTCTTCTTTCATTGTACTAACTGATTTTAACTTTTTATCTTTTTTAAATAACCATTCGAACATTCCATCTTTCCCCTTATAATATGGTGGAGGTGGCGGGATTCGAACCCGCGTCCAGAATAAGTCCAATTAAAGTCATTCACAAGTTTGGGCCGTTTATACTACATATACAGCCAAGTGGAGGTAGTTTATTCCACATCGCTTACTACCATATTACGATGGGTGGTTTGATTTTTGCAACTTATCTGTTGTTTTGATTAGATTGGAAAGAAGGTTCTAATCGACCTCCCGATTAAGCCGCTAAGCGGACAGATTCGAAGTTGTTATTGTTATTAGCAATTATTTTTTGTATCTGCGTTTTAAGTCTGCTGGTACCTTAGACTACTTGCACTTTTCTTCTTTCTTACCCTGTCGAAACCAAGGCACCCCCGTTACTTCATAGTAATTAGACCCACTGATCTATTATTTTCGTCATCTAACCAAATTACCTTTGGTGTGACGATCTTACTTTTTACAGCTTTTTTAAAAAAAATGTTTTTTGTAGCTGATTTCATTGCAGCACTCTCTGTAGTGTGCTTGCTGATTAACTCACCCTGAATATAGTGTCCGTCATATTTATACACTTTAAACATTATAGGCCTTCCTCAATGGTTTGTCTGACATGTTCCTCAGAGAAACCTACGTGACCTGAATAAAATAACATATTCCTATCAATGTAAATGTAGGTTGGATATCCATTTAATAAATATCCCGTTTGGCCCGGAGTGCTTACCGCGCCCGGTTCTTGTGAATCAATCATTTTTTCGTTACTTCCTCGTAGAATAGGCGCCGTGGTTATATCATGCTCGTTAACCCAAGAATCAATTTCTTCTTCAGTTGGTTCTTGTCCAGACGATCCCTGTAGGATTACTGTAACAAATTGAAACCCTTCTGCCGCATATTCATCTTGTATAGATTGAGTTGATAGACCAGCCACTTGACAAGGATAACACCAAATAGTTGAAAAGTCAAGTAGTATTACATCCCCTTCATAAGAATATAAATCCCAAGTGTCTCCATTCTGGTCAGCTAGCCTAAAGTTGCAAGCTTTATCTCCAATACTAATTTGCCGGCAGTCCGGATCCGGCATTATGCCTACCGGCTCTAAATATTCTTCTTCCTGCACATCGTTAATTGACTCGGATTTTAATTCTGCTGTACATGCAAGTAGCATAACTACTAAAATGTATAAGTTTTTCATGGTTGTACCCCTAAAATAAATAGGATTTTAACACTTAAAAACTCGATTTATCAAAATATTTTTGAATTTCATATTTTTTTGTTAGGTTTAGGAAGGTGTGATAATTAAGCCCTAAGAACCTTGCAGCGTCTTTTTTAGAGTCAGTAGCTGAAATAGCAAACTTTAGTAATGCGTCCTGAACAATATATTTAGAATTTCTCCATATATCAAATCCATACATACGATTTTTTAAAAACTTACTTGACAGCTCTAATTTTAATGCTATAATATCTTCTAATGACAGAATATTAATTAATAATAATAAATCATCACTAACAAGATTATTATCTTTTAATTTGTTAATTATACTTTTATGCTTAGTTTTTGATATCACAGATTAAAATCAATATCACCACCACTATCAGTGCTATCATCAGGTTGTGATTGTTTAGCTGTATCATATGCTTGATTAGTTGGTTCAGCTACCGTGTTATCAAGCTCTTTTTCAAATTTATCAAAGTATAATTTTAAATTTGCTATTAAGTAATCGTAAAATAGATCTTGATCTTCAGAGTTAGACAGTAGATCATATGCGTCAACAATAGAACTTTCTATCTTCTTAAAACTAGCGTAGGCCATGTTACGGCCGGTTACATCAGCACCCTCAATACCAAAGTCATTCCTAGGGTCTAGATCCTCTTTATCTTGTTCAGGTGTGGGACCGTCAATATCAATAAATTTTGAATCGTCATCTTGTACATTAATATCAACTTCTTCTTGCATCTCATCAGCACTATTATTAATCTCAGCATCATTATTAGCTTCAACTGGTGTTAATGCTCCAACAGCTGCATTAAGAATGTGAGACCTGAACGATTGTCTCTGTTCTGCACTGGTCGTAAGTAATTTATAATCGGTTTCTAAAATTGGTATAATTTTCTTAAGGAGATCTTCTAAAACATTAATACCGGTGTTCCCGTGAGGCGCAGGGTCGTTGTCCGGTGTAGCCGCTTCAGAAAGAACTCTCGTTTCAAGCTTGATTAACTTACGTACATATTCTCGCAATTGTACTTCATCAGATTGACTTTTTTGTTCAGATAACTTTCTTTTCTTCTTGACAACACGTATTGCTTGTCTTATACTATTTCTGAGAGTTTCTTCATTCATTGTGATATGCCTTTTCCTATAATTAGTTTCATAACTTCATCTAACATACTTAAATCAACATTTTCTGTTTTATTTGTTTTGAGTCTACTTTGTTTTTCTTGTTCAGCGTTTTCGTCTGGGACGTCAAGGCCCGGGAAGTTTGGTTTAACTGCTGGGGCGCCCTGTACTGCTGCACTCACAGTTGCTTCGTTTACTTCGCTCTGCCGCGGCCCCATTCCAAATATTGCGAGAAGTTCAAAAACGTTTTCCTCACCAACAAACTCTTCTAATTCGTCTATAGCTTTAATATCAGTTTGGGCTTTTGAGATTAAATCTCGCATGTCAGTCGCCCTGAAAGCGGTGCCTCCTTGACGATTAAAAGCCTTTACAGCATTAGATTCTAAATCCATAACTTCAACACCTTCTTTTACATCTTTATCACTTACAAAAAGCCACCGGTGCCAATCTGGAATATCAGATCCTTCATCTACGGGCTTATCGCTGGCACCCAATATAACTTTATCGCCGGCCTTGAGAATTCCATTCTTACCAATCATATCAAGTGTACCACCTATAGGTGATGGCTCTTTAGATATTCTTAAGTCTACTTTTGGATTATCAGCCAAGCCAGCAGATGTTAACAACAACTTCCAGACGTCTTCAGCATGCGTAGCTTTGACAACAGTGCCGTCATCTAACGTACGGTTTTTCTTCTTGGGGCTTGAAATTAAAATAATTACTCGGTCAATGTCGCTTCTCTTGGCATACTGCTCAACCATTTTTAAATGGCCCATGTGAGGAGGCTTAAATGCTCCAGGCACAAAAGCAATTGTTTCACCGGTATAATCTGCATCTACTACAGGATCCGCATCCTCGTCTTCTTTTACTGGTTTGTGTTCGTACCCTACAAAATCTTCTTCATCTTCATTCAGTGATGTATCATCTTGAAATGCGGAACCCATTCCACCAAGAATAAATTCTCCAGTAATTTTCACTGGGTTCATACCAAATAATTTGTCGTCACGTAAAACAACACCCTCATGGTCCATCACATTACCCATTGGGCTAGTTAAGCCTCGTAATACATCATTACCAAGCATACGAGTTGCATGCATAAAAATAGCACCATATATAGCAGCTTCAGCATCAGCATCTTCAATAAGATCAACAATAGCCGGAGAACCGCCTAGAATAGCCTTGTAAAGCTCTTTGTGCAAAGGGTGGGTCTTCTTACCATTCTTAAGCTTAACAGTCTTATAACGTGGGTTAGAAGCCTCAGAAAGCCAATCCTTAAGAGATTTGGTTATCTCCCTGTCATCTGATACCTGAACAGTAAAAGGTTGAGACAAAGTAGAAGAAAAATCAATATCTGTACCTTCTAATCTCTGAGTTGGAACAGAACCATAGACTTGAAATCCATACTCATTGGCAACAACATTTAATTTCTTAATTAATTTAGTCATCACCTTTGGGTCATAAAGAACTTCACTACTCGGTGCCTTTAATCCATCAGGGCGTTCTGCACCGGGTCTTACATTGCCCTTGCTCGCGCCTGACTTAGCTGTTCTTTGATAAAACTGATTCATACCATGTATAGCTAAGAAGTTTTCATCGTATTTTGTGACGTTTGTAGTTCCGGCAACATATTCTGTGTTAAGAAACAACGTCGCATCGTCCCACATTCCTAATATTTCTAACTCATCTTTAATATTTCTTAGAGATTTGTTTAAAATCATCAAGAGAGTTTTTATGGCCGGCCTCATGCCGTGACCTTCAGGAAATCTCTGATCAACTCTGTCCATTGTGATTCCGCTGATATCTATTTCTTTCATTGAGCCACGGTCAACAGCAAATTGATGAACACCATTATGTTCAACAACCTTAAATGATACGTTTACACCGTCTATTTTTACTGCACCGGCAGCTTCTTTTTCAACAAACTTTTTAGCTTTTTCGAAAAAGTCTAATAAATCATTACCGGTATCAACCGAATTCAAATCAAATGGGTGGCTCATGTGGCCCGCTGCACCACCCATTATTCGTCACCCAGCGATTCTTCTAAGATACCCACTTTTTCTTGAAGTACTTGCATTTCATTTTGCATTCTACGAGCGTATCGCTTGACTTCGCGAAGATGCTGTGAGGCCAGCGCAAAACGCCGCTGCTCCGTCATGGTGCGCGGTTTAAACTTTGATATTATTTCTTGGAGACCTTGGATATAAGTAAAGATGTTTTTTTCACTAATATCTTCGTTTAAAAAATTTCTCCATTCTGAATCTAGCGACATGTCTTGCTCCTGGTTTGTTTGTAATAACAAAAGTTTGTAAATAAACTTATTTTTTATTTTTTTAAGTTCAAGCTTACGTTTAACTTTTATATTTACCGTTCACGAAATTAATCCTTTTTAGATTTTTTCTTATTTTCATTTACAATTTGAATTGCTTTTTTAAGAACTTCACGGACTTTTGCTTCGTTGTATCTCCCACCACCAGGCTTGGTACCTCTACGGCCAGGCTTAGCATGGGGTTCTCTTTTATGCGAGGGTGACTCTTCAAGTTCCTCAGCGTCTTCGCCCTCATCGAGCGTTTCATCAGCATCAGCAGCTTCGGTTACATCCTCTTCAACGGATTCCTCAACGGTCTCTTCAGCCGCTTCTTCGGTAACCGCTTCTTCGGTAACTTCTTCTTCGCTCTCTGCTTGTAACTCACCTTTTCCATTGAACTCATTAAATTCCTCTAGAGTATTAAATTTAAATCCCCATGCTTCAGAAAGCAGGGTAGAAATCTCTTTTTCTTTCCAATCATTGAATGACATCTTATAGTCTCCTTCTTGTAGATGTTCGTAATAAATAGTCTCGTTTTTCGCTTTAAGCATGTCTTCAAAATCTCTTAAACACATACTACCATCTTTATTGGCTAATTCTTCAGCCTTTCTCATTAAGGGATCTTTTTGTGCATATCCAGGTCCTAAATACTCAGAACCATCAAACATACCATCACAATGTTGTTTGTGGTGCACTAATTCATGACCGAGAGAACGCAAGATATCTTTTGGATGGCGCCCAGAAATATATAGGAATACTGTTTTATCCTCTGGATTATAATACGCGGTTTTCCCTAACGGGTTTTTAGCATTACTACTATCTCTTTTTAAAAACAATCTTGGTGGACTTGTAAAACCAATATGTTTTTGCGCAAAAGGCATAAATTGTTTAATTAAATTTTTAAGAATATCGTCCACTGAACAAGCTCCTGATAATATAAATAGTTGTATAATAAATCAAATTTTATTTTCTTTAGAAGTTTGAGAAACAAGACGTAAAGTAAAAGTAAAAAAACTTAATTCTCTTGAGTTATCATCGAGAGGAATAACTTTAGAAACTGATACAAACCGATTTGAATGTACCTCATTCTGTATAGAAACCAAAATACCTATATACTCAATCCAATCGTTGGCCTCTTCTGACCACTTTGTCCAAGCGACGATATCACCTACTTGCAGTTCTTCTGCTTTGAACGATCCAAATTGTTTTTTTTGTTGCATTTTAACAACCTATAACTATGCTACATATAATAAAAAATTGTGTTATACCACATGGTTGGTAGAATTTAGATTAGTTGCGACCAAGGAAGATAATAGAGTAACAACTGTAATTTCGAACCCGAACAAAGCATAAAATATCCAAGAACTTATTAAGAACAACAAAAATTTCCAAAAATAATTAAATCTAAATAACATATTAATTGAAACCCACTTCTTCTATTTCGCGAAAGGGAACTGCAAAAAGGTGATTCCCATCATATACTAAAACTCTATCTGAATCATCCATTTCATAATCGACAACATAAACTTTTATACCACATATAAATCTTTTATGAGACCTGCTGGACGGGACATAATACCATTTCTCGCCTTTACATCTGATTATTGAAGCTTTAATTAATACATCCGTTTTAGATGGCTTTTGGCCCGAGACCTGCTTAATGATTGATTTCAATCTTTCCTCATCTAAATTTTCCCAAGCCATATTAAATACCACAACTCATTATTTGTAAGCACTCCCCAACATCAGTAATCTGATAAGAAGTCTCTGTTAATAAGTATTGCTGATTCAATTCATTGAACAATTCGTGTTCATCGCCCATGAAAAATTTTTTATCATACCATATCCATTTTACAATAATATTGTCTTTTTTTAAAGCGGTAACCATGCCTAATTTTATATTTTGATGAGCTTCTGAGAAATATAAGCTGACTATATCGCCTAACTTAACTTTATTTTGTAACATTATATCTAAAATATAACATTTTAAAATAATTTAGCAACTAAATTATATGGTTATAGGCCAAAAGAAAGCCAGTTAAAGCTTGAACTAACATAAAAATAGTAATTGCTTTTGTCTTAAATTCTT
>TARA_R110001583_G_scaffold10601_5_pt1 | contig 23876 bp, 22 predicted proteins | sample TARA_R110001583 | Tara Oceans TARA_R110001583 (sample SAMEA4398432) | marine metagenome | biome: Polar Biome; feature: [MES] marine water layer (ENVO:01000295) within the mesopelagic zone...; material: water (ENVO:00002006), including particulate matter (ENVO:01000060) such as...... | reverse complement strand
GCTTTTAATCCTGCTTTATCGGCTGCTGAGTTTGGGGTTACTTGGTAGATGAAAGCACCCTGAGTAACATCTAATGCAAAGCTTTTTGCTAAGTCGGGTGTTACTTCACCGCCTTTAATACCTAATATGCCACGTCGAATTTCACCAAACTCTAATAATTGTTGAGTCAAATTTTTCACCATATTAGCAGGGATTGCAAAAGCGATACCAATATTACCGCCATTAGGCCCTAATATGGCGGTGTTAATGCCAATTAACTCGCCATTTAAGTTAAGTAATGCTCCACCTGAATTACCACTGTTAATCGCGGCATCAGTTTGAATATAATTTTCTAAATTTTGTAAGTTCAAACCGCTACGTCCTAAAGCACTTACAATTCCTGATGTTACCGTCTGTCCCAGACCAAAAGGGTTTCCAATGGCGATTGTAAAGTCACCTACTTGTAATTTGTCAGAATTAGCAAATGTGATTGCCACTAAAGGTTGTTTGCTTTTTATCTGTAGTAACGCAATATCACTTTGTGGATCTTGGCCAACTACTTCTGCTTTATACTGATGCCCTGAAGTCAGGCTGATGATTATCTCATTGGCGTTTTCAATAACATGATAATTAGTAATGATATAACCTTTATTGGCATCTATTATTACGCCAGATCCTAAACCAGAAAATTGTTGTGGTGTTCGTTTAGGTTGCAAAAAATCTAGTAGTTCATTGCTATCAATAGGAGCGCGACTACTTGCTCCAAAAACAGAAATATCAACCACTGCAGGGCTTACTTTTTTAATCAAAGGGGCTAAGCTTGGCAAAACCTCGCCGTTAATAGTAGTAGGTAATGCAGCAAATGAATTAAAACTAGTTAATAGTAAAATTGTAAAAACAATTGTGGGGCTGAAAGCGCGCATTTTTGCTCCTTGTAAAGGGTGATTAAGTGGTGCCTTTACTGCTTTTTTATGATCAAAGTAGTGTTAAGTTTTTTATCAAAACCACTATAATAATTTTACTCAAATGTAATATTAAAAATAACAGTTAAATAATTATAACATTCCTATTTCGCGAGATATGCAGCAAAACTTATTTTACATTTAAAATGTCGCTGTCTAAAGTACTGTAAAATATGTTATACAAGGGTTAATTTACTGATTTATTAAGACATTACTGTGACGCCACTTTCTTTATACCAAGCCGATTTATTAAAACCCAGCTTTTTTGCTGATGATGCACAGTTGCAAGCAATCACTAAACTGCAACGACTCTATGATGAGTTATTACAAAATCAGACTCAACCTGCCCAAAAAAGTTCCTTGTTACAACGTTTGTTTAGCTCAAATACTAAACCTAAAGGTGCTATTAAAGGCTTGTATTTTTATGGAGGGGTAGGGCGAGGCAAAACCTATTTAGTGGATCTTTTCTTCCATAGTATTAAAAGCGAACGTAAACAGCGACTGCACTTCCATCATTTTATGCTACAAGTGCATAAACAACTTACTCTATTACAAGGGCAAGTTGATCCATTAAAAGAAATCGCCAAACAGTTTGCTAGTAAAACGGACATTATTTGTTTTGATGAATTTTTTGTTGAAGATATTACCGATGCGATGATTTTGGCGGGTATGTTTGAAGCGTTATTTGCTGAAGGGGTGGTATTGGTGGCGACTTCTAATATCCATCCGGATCATTTATACCGTAATGGCTTGCAGCGTGCGCGTTTTTTGCCTGCGATTGATTTAATCAACCAACACTGCGAAATTTTTAACTTAGATGGTGGTAAAGATTATCGTCTAGGACGCTTGATTGAAGCTGAAATTTATCATTACCCGCTTGATCAAAAGGCACTATTGCAGATTGAAAATAGTTTCGAGACATTTGCTGGTGGTGATAAAGAATATAATCAAATAATCATTATTAATGATCGCCCTTTAACCAGTATTGCATTCAGCCAAGATACGCTTAGTATTGAATTTAGTGAGTTATGCGATGGCCCACGTAGTGTGCATGATTATATTGAATTAGCCATTTTATATCGCACTGTACTGGTTTCAAACATTCCTAAAATGGATGATCAGCATAATGATTTAACCAGACGCTTTATTGCGATGGTGGATGAGTTTTACGACCGTAATGTAGTGCTTATCATGTCTGCTGAAGTTGATGTATTATCATTATACCATGGTACTCGACTCGCCTTTGAGTTCCAACGATGTGTTTCTCGTTTGTTAGAAATGCAGAGCAAAGCTTACTTAAGCCAAGCCCATCATATTGATTTGTAGTTACTATTATCTCGCCGGCTAGCGCCCATTATTTTGCTCTTTAGCTCAATGGCTGGCGAAACTACATCGATTGTTAACAGATATTAACGACCTGTGAGAAACTTGTTCATAAAGTTGCAATAAACAGGTGATCTCTAGCTCAATTTTCTATATAATCTGGCCGCCCACGTTATCCACCTCCCCAATTGTTATGGTGGATCTGTTTACGCTAGACGTATTCGAAGGGATACGGAAAGGCGAAAAATACATTTTTGGCTGCAATTTATGTAGTCATATTTTTTTTAAATCATTAATTTGGGTATAACTTAATGAAAACTTTTGTTGCAAAACCAGCTGAAGTAAAACGCGACTGGTTCGTAGTTGACGCTGAAGGTAAAACACTAGGTCGTTTAGCTACTGAAATCGCTTTACGTTTACGTGGTAAACACAAAGCAGAATACACTCCTCATGTTGATACTGGCGATTACATCATCGTTATCAATGCTGAGAAAGTTACTGTAACTGGTAACAAAGCTAAAGGTAAAATTTACTACCACCACACAGGTTTCATCGGTGGCATTAAAGCAATTAGCTTTGAAGACTTGATCGTACGTGCTCCTGAGCGTGTTATTGAAAAAGCTGTAAATGGTATGCTGCCACGTGGTCCTCTAGGCCGCGCAATGTACCGTAAATTGAAAGTTTATGCTGGAACTGAGCATCAACATTCTGCACAGCAACCACAAGTTTTAGACATCTAATAGGAATATAAAACAATGGCAAATCAATACTACGGCACAGGTCGTCGCAAAAGCTCTACAGCTCGTGTGTTTATGAAAGCAGGTAGTGGTCAAATCACTATCAACAAACGTAACTTAGATGAATACTTCGGTCGTGAAACTGCATGTATGGTTGTTCGTCAACCATTAGTGTTAGTAGACTCAGCTGAAAAATTCGACCTAAACATCACTGTTAAAGGTGGTGGTACAACTGGTCAATCTGGTGCAATCCGTTTAGGTATCACTCGTGCATTAATGCAGTTTGATGAAACACTACGTTCTGAATTACGTGGTGCAGGATTTGTAACTCGTGATGCTCGTAAAGTTGAGCGTAAGAAAGTCGGTTTACATAAAGCACGTAAACGTCCACAGTTCTCTAAACGTTAATTTGTTTTTACGAATTGCAAAAAGCCCGGTTTTTACTGGGCTTTTTTTTGCTTGTTTTTTAGTGATGCGGGCTTTAATGTGAAGTAATTAATAATAATAGGAGAACGTAATGCTGAATGTGGCTATGATCGAAAAGTTAAATGAGCAAATCAATCTAGAGTTCTATTCTTCAAATTTGTATTTACAAATGAGCGCTTGGTGTGAAGATAAAGGTTATGAGGGGGCTGCAACAATGTTACGTAGCCATGCAACTGAAGAAATGGAGCATATGAATCGCTTATTTACTTATGTTAGCGAAACTGGAGCGCTACCTATTTTAGGGTCGATTGATGCGCCGCCTGTTAATTTTGAATCGTTAAAGGAAGTATTCCAAGCGACTTATGAGCATGAGTGTTTAATTACTAAACAAATCAATGAATTAACACATGTTGCATTCACCACACACGATTACTCGACATTCAACTTTTTACAGTGGTATGTTGCTGAGCAGCATGAAGAAGAAAAACTATTTAAAGGTATTCTAGATAAGATCTCTTTAGTAGGAGAAGACGGTAAAGCGTTATATTGGATCGATAAAGATCTGGCTGCTATCGCAAAATCGGGTACTACATCAATTATGGATTCAGCTGTTTAAACTTACAATATTGTTGAGTATGAACAAAGCAAAGCAATTCTAGTGAGAGCATGGTCAATTAAGCCATGCTTTTTTTGTATTTCCCCGTCAAAAGTAATGTTAATGGCTTGTAAATAGGGGGCGATTTCTTTAAAATTCAGCCAGTTTTTATACATATTCATTATTTTGATTTAATGAACTTATGTATACCCCCAGTTTTGTAATTTTTGAACTGCTTTTGTAGTAGCTCACAATGGAGATGGTTAAATGAGCAATGCGCCTGTTAATTCTGGTCGTCGCAAGTTTCTAACACTAACAACAGGAGTTGTTGGTGCTGTAGGGGCCGCTGCAGTAGCAGTACCCTTCGTGAAATCTTGGAGTCCAAGTGAAAAAGCTAAAGCTGCTGGTGCGCCAGTCAGAGTAAATATTAGCAAAATCCAACCAGGACAATTAATTCGTGTTGAATGGCGAGGCAAACCGGTGTGGGTTGTAGCGCGTACACAGAAAGTAATTGAAGAACTCGCGACGTTAAACAGTAAATTACGTGATCCTGAGTCTAAAGAACCTCAACAACCTGAATATGCGACTAATCCAGGGCGTTCTTTAAAGCCAGGTTTATTTTTAGCAGTTGGAATATGTACTCACCTAGGTTGTTCTCCAACTTATTTGCCTGACTCATTTGGTGAGCAGGTAGAGGGCGTTGAATCTGGTTTCTTCTGTCCATGTCATGGTTCAAAATTTGATATGGCAGGGCGTGTATTCCAAAATGTTCCAGCACCATTGAACTTAGTGATTCCGCCACATTATTATGTGACTGACACTGTGATCCTTATTGGCGAAGACAAAGGAGATGCCTAATGCTTAACAAATTAGTGACGGGCGGCATCGATTGGGTTGATGCACGTATTCCAATGACGGAAACATGGAACAAACACCTTGCGCAATATCCGACGCCAGTAAACTTTAACTTTTGGTACTTTTTTGGTTCATTAGCAATGCTTGTGCTTGTTAATCAACTTTTAACTGGTATCTGGTTAACCATGCATTATAACCCTTCTGCGGAGGGAGCATTTGCTTCTGTTGAGTACATCATGCGTGATGTGCCTTATGGTTGGTTATTACGTTATATGCATTCAACGGGTGCTTCAGCATTCTTTGTTGTGGTCTACTTGCACATGTTTCGTGGATTGATTTACGGCTCATATCAAAAACCACGTGAGCTTATTTGGATCTTCGGTATGTTGATCTTCTTAGTGCTAATGGCTGAAGCATTTATGGGCTACTTACTACCTTGGGGACAAATGTCATTCTGGGGAGCACAGGTAATCATTTCATTATTTGGTGCGATTCCTGTTATTGGTGATGACTTAACACTGTGGATACGCGGTGATTACGTAATTTCAGGTGCAACACTTAACCGTTTCTTTGCATTACATGTAGTGGCCTTGCCGCTTGCATTAGTGGCATTGGTGTTTTTACATATTGTTGCTTTACACGAAGTGGGATCTAACAACCCAGATGGCGTAGAGATCAAACGTAAGAAAGGGTCTGCCTCAGAAGAAGAAAAAGGTAAGTTTACATTCCATAAACAATACAGTGGTAAAAAAGATATTGTCGATGCAATTCCTTTCCACCCGTACTTTACGGTGAAAGATATCATGGGTGTTTCGTTCTTCTTGATTTGTTTTTGTGCTGTTCTCTTCTTTATACCAGAAGGCGGTGGTTATTTACTTGAAGCACCTAACTTTGAAGCTGCAAATGGTTTAAAAACACCTAATCATATTGCGCCAGTTTGGTATTACACACCGTATTATGCAATTTTACGTGCGATTCCAGATAAATTGATTGGTGTTGTATTCTTTGGTGGTTCGATTGCAATCTTGTTCTTATTACCGTGGTTAGATCGCTGTAAAGTTAAATCAATACGTTACCGTAGCTGGAAACATAAGCTAAATATTACCCAGTTCATTATCTGTTTTATTGTGTTAGGTGTATTAGGTACTTTAGTGGCAACGCCGTTATATACATTGATTGCTCAAATTGCATCTGTCGGATACTTTGGCTTCTTTATCGCACTGTTTATTTACAGTAAAAATGAAAAAACCAAGCCATTACCAACGAGGTTGACACACTAATGAAAAAATTATTGATTGCCTTAGTGGCACTTTTACCTAGCTTGGCATTTGCTAGTGGTGATGCAATTCATTTAGATAAAGCTAATTATGATTTGTCAGATAAAGCATCACTACAAAGCGGTGCTAAGTTATTCATGAATTATTGTTCTGCATGTCATTCGACTGGTCACCAACGTTATCAACGTGTTGCTACTGACTTAGGTATTCCTGATCAGATGATGCGAGATAACCTGATTTTTACTGATAGTAAAATCGGTGACTTAATGATAAACAGTATGGATAAAAAAGATGCTGCTAAATGGTTTGGTAATGCACCATTAGATTTAACCTTGGAAGCTCGTTTACGTGGTCCAGACTGGATCTATACTTACTTACGTTCATTTTATACCGACCCAACTCGCCCATTTGGTGTGAATAATGTTGTGTTTAAAGATGTGGGTATGCCGCATGTACTAGAAGAACTACAAGGTATTCCAACGGCTATTACTGAAACATACGTTGATGAAGCGGGTGTTGAACATCATACTATTGTAGGACTTGAAAGTAGTGGTACAGGCGAGATGTCATCCGATGAGTATGACCAAGCAGTGTTAGATCTGGTAAACTTCCTAGTCTATTCGGGAGAGCCAAATAAACTTGAGCGTCAAAGCCTTGGTTTTTGGGTGATAGGTTTCCTAATCATCTTATTTGTACTGAGTTACTTACTGAAGAAAGAGTACTGGCGCGATATTCACTAGTCGCTAATACTTTCTCTATTATCTTCTCGGCAATGGTGTCACTATGGCGCCATTGCCGTTTGTGTTTTTTAAACACTCAATTTTTTAACTACTAGGGGTATTCCATGGCTGTAGCTGTAAATAAACGTTCTGTAATGACGTTGTTCTCAGGACCATCTGATTTATATAGTCACCAAACACGTATCGTGTTAGCTGAAAAAGGCGTCAATGTTGATATTACATTTGTTGACCAAGAGAACCCATCTGAGGAGTTAGCAGAATTAACACCAAACAGTGATGTTCCTACATTAGTGGATCGTGAATTAGTTTTATATAACTCACGCATAATTATGGAATACTTAGATGAGCGCTTTCCTCATCCACCATTAATGCCTGTATACCCAGTTGAACGTGCTAAAAGCCGTTTATTGATGCAGCGAATTGAAAGTGAATGGTACCCATTAGTTGCTATCATTATGTCTGGTGATACAACTAAAGCTGAATCTGCTCGTGCTACTTTGCGTGCTAAAATTCTTGAAGTTGCACCTGTATTTGATCACTTCTCTTACTTTATGTCTGAAGAGTTCACGATAGTTGATTGTTACATGGCACCATTGTTATGGCGTTTACCTGAGTTGAAAATCGATTTAGGTTACGATAATGTAACTGGTATAAAAAGTTACATGGTTAAAGTTTTTGAGCGTGAATCATTCCAAGCATCAATGACTGAAACTGAACGTGAAATCCGCATTGGCGGTTAATTCTAAGAATTTGTAGGTATTTTAAATGTCGGAAATGTTAGTACAACGTCCTTATCTAATGCGCGCTTTCTATAACTGGATTGTTGATAGTGAATGCACGCCTCATGTTATTGTTGATGCAACAAAACCGCATGTTGATGTACCAATGCAGTTTGTAGAAAATGGTAAAATAGTATTAAATATTGCACCTGTTTCGGTGTTAGATTTTTCATTAGATGATAATGCGTTATCTTTTAATGCTCGATTTTCTGGTATAGCAACACAAGTTTATGTGCCTTTATATGCCATTGAAGGGATTTATGCACGAGAGAATGGTGCAGGAACAATATTTCCAGAAGAGCCTGCTTATGCAGAGTTCGATGGAAATATGCAATCAGCTAAAGAAATAAAAGCAAATAACAAAGGGTCAGGTAAAAAGCCGACGTTAACTGTTGTTAAGTAAATTATTAAATAAGTAGTTAAATAAGTCGTTACCTAAATCTAATTAAAATCCGAGCCTTGCTCGGATTTTTTGTTTGTGCTGTTTATGGATATGCTTTTGTTCAGTAGAAATATGAATATAAAAAAGCCCAACTTAACGGGGTCACTTCAAGATCAGTCTCTGTGATGGGCTTTTTATTTGCTCATGCCAAGCAACATAATTAAATGATGCTCAAGCGCAATACAGCGTTATTGCCAATAAGTTAAGACAAAACTTCAACTAGTGGCGTTTCGGCAAAGTGCTGCTTACAAAAAGCGACACGTTCCTCGACTGTCATTTGATCCGCGTTGCTTAAGCTTTCAACCAGTTTCAAGCGCGGTAAAATACCGGTACCGTTAGCTATTTGAATCGCTAATCCGGGGCGCGCATTAAGTTCTAATAACATCGGACCCAAATCACGATCTAATACCATATCGGTACCAAGATAACCCATACCAGACATTTCATAACAGCTTGCGGCTAAATAGAGTAAACGCTCCCACCTAGGTACGTTAAGCAGTTTTAACTCTTTATCTGTGTCAGGGTGGCGTTCAACGGGTAAATCGAATTGAACAGCATTAATGGCTTTGCCTGTGCCAATATCAATGCCCACTCCCACAGCTCCTTGGTGTAAGTTAGCTTTACCATCAGAAGCCGCCGTTGATAAGCGCATCATCGCCATCACAGGAAACCCCTTAAATACGATCACTCGAACATCAGGTACACCCTCAAAGCTAAAACCATCAAAGGCACTATCAAATTGAATTAAGGCTTCAACAACAGCAACATCGACACTACCACCAAGGCTAAATAAACCCGCTAAAATATCGGTTATATGGCGTTTTATTTCAGAGAGTGTTTCTTCATTACCATTAGGTTTGTAATAACGGCCATTTTTGATCTTAGTAATCACCAAGATCCCTTTACCACCACTACCCTTAGCTGGTTTGATTACAAATCCCGCTGTATCTTTAATAAATTGCTCAACCGTTTCCACTTCTGCCTGCATCGATATAACACCAAGCAGGGCGGGTGTTGTGACATTCGCCGCACGCGCAATAATTTTAGTTTTTAATTTATTATCCACTAAAGGGTATAAACGACGAGGATTGTAACGGCCAATATATCCGCTGTTACGTTGGTTCATCCCCATAATGCCTTTCTTTTTTAACTTAAAAGGACTAGAGAAAAACATAGTTTACTCCTTGTCCGCTAACGGCTTGAAACGGCGAAGTTCTAACAAACGATAGCCTGTATAACTACCTAATATTAAGACAAAAGACATCACTACAAATTGTAAGCCAATGAAGTTAAACATCAGGTGGCGTGCAATTTCACTACTCATTATAAAGTAAGCTAATACAGCAACAACTAAGCTGCCACCACCTTGCGTGAATACTTCTTTAGCACCTTCTTCTTCCCATAAAACAGACATGCGTTCAATCGTCCAAGATAGGATGATCATTGGGAAGAAAGTGACTTTCAAACCTTCAGTTAAACCAAGTTTGTAAGATAAAACACCAAATAATGCGATCAATAAAATAACCATAATGATCACGGTCGATATTCGCGAGACTAATAATAAATTGAGGTGGGAAAGGTATGAGCGGATAAATAAACCCACCGCGACTAACAGGATAAAACCCACTAAGCCAGTGACTAAACTAGTTTGAATAAATGCCATTGCAATCAATACCGGCATAAAGGTGCCTGATGTTTTTAATCCCACTAAAACGCGCATGATCACCACCACCAATACACCTAATGGAATCATCAAAATACCTTTAAATAACGACTGGTCTTCAATAGGTAAACTGTGGATTGAGAAGTTAAATAAATGCTCGTTATCATTTTTTTGTAAAATAGCCGCAAGTGCAGGTTGATCCTGTTGGATCATAGCGAAACTTACTTTTGAATTTACCCCTCCGATTAACTCTAATAAAGCCTTGCCACTTTGATCCCATAATAATAAATTACTACGATCCACCGCTTTTACTGATGACGCGTCAAATAAACGAGATTCAATTTTTCCATTTTTTTCTTGGAAAACTTCAACTAATGGCTGTAAATACTGACGACGACGGCCATCTTCTAATAGTAATGCCCCGACTTTTTTAGTGGGAATTTTAGCTTCATTCAAAAGTGTAATTAGGACATCGGTTTTTGATGATTTACCCGCTAAAACCAAACTAACATTCTGATTAGGATCGTCTGCATTAAGTTGTTTTAACACTTCTCGTGTAAAGCTAAACGCATCAGCACTGGTTTTTAAAGAGTCTTTAATAATATCAGAACCAGCAGCTAGATCCGCTGCAATAACTGCTGCGCCGTACTCTACTTCAAGTAATTCAGGCATTTCAGTAATTTCTTGATCAGTGCTTTCATTATCGACTAATAATTGAATATTGTAATACAGGGTTTGTGGGCCATTTATTTTACGAATAGTCCATTGCGCTTGTGGGTTATTCTCTTCATATAAAAATGATAACCCATATCCTGGAGATGCTGCATTTTGGCTTATTTGTGTATAACCTGCTTGGCTATTGGGTGTGGTTAATGATGCTAACACTGGTCTCCCAGTTGCCTCAAATTCAATCTTTGCATCGATATTCCAAACTGATCGTGTCTCACCTGGCAGCCAAGGAATATCAAACGCTAAATGGCGTTGTACCGTTTGGAAGATCCCTAGAAAAAATAATCCAGCGACTAAGGTGAAAAAGAAAATACGAGCATTCATAAATTTTTCCTATTTTGAATCTTTTGTTTGATATTTTGGGTAAGTATATTCTTTACTTACATCAACCATTATCACATCTTGCATAAAACTACGGCCAATTAAGACGGCATATTCCATATGTTGACGGTCGGTTAATGTAAACTCTGATAGGTGAGCAACACCACCAATTCTGACATGTAACTCTACAATAGGGCGTCTATCATATTCGCCAGGCTCGCTCGATTGCAGTATTCTGACATAGCGAAGAACACGTGCTTCAATGATTTGATCTTTATCTTCTTTATCATGAGATATGTTAAATCGAACCCAGTTTTTTCCATCACGTTCAAACTCTTGAAGATCTATGGCGTTGATTGATGAAGTTGCTGCACCGGTATCGATACGTGCTTTAAAGTTTTCTTTGGCTTTACTAACATAAATCCATTCAGTTTGTCCTAGCACTGTTTTATCTAGGTAAGAATCTTTTTTAGTCACTTTTGTTACTACAACATTGTTGCTTTTTAGCGCTGTTTTTTTAGCTGCAATTTGCTTTTTTAACTGTTGATTAAGATCTTCTTTTTCTCTTTGTGTTTTTTCTAAATCTGTTTTTGCTGCTTGTAATGCATTTTGTTTTTGTTCGATATCAGTTTTAGATTCTGTTAATGCACTTTCTAAGTTTGTTATTTTATTTGCTTGCTCAAGGATGGTTGCTTTAACTGCTTGTTCTGCATCATTATTTTTTGAAGTTGATACACACCCAATGGTCAAAAATAGTGTTGAAAGTGTAATGATGGCTGTTCTCTTTAAAAACATGCGGTTTCCTTTAGCGTTAGTTAAAAAATAAAAAAAGATGTTATCAGGTTGTGCTTTAAATAGCTGTGTTAAATTTCACTCGTTGTTGCTGATTTATTGATTAATATTGCTTTTTATCAAGTTGGTAAGACATTCCTAAGCCAATGTTTTTTATGGACTCGGTGTAATACCAATATCACTTTAATCAACTCTTCTGATAGTGTCACAATATAGGCTTCTACCAAGGTGAAATTATAATAAGTTACAGCGACAAATGTTAATGGTATGCCTATACACCACATACAAAATATATCCATAAAAGTACTGTAATTAATGTCTCCACCACTGCGTAATACGCCGATAATACCAATAAAGTTGATGACTCGAATAAATAAAGCACAGGCGAGTACTAACAATACTTGTGAAGCGCTTGCACTGGCAGAATCTGACAGTGTTGGGAAAAGAGATAATACCGGCTCTCTAAAATAAATAATCAATGGCACAAAAATGAACGCTAAGATAGGAACAAACAGAATAAAAGTCCAAGCTTGTTGCCATGCCCTATCAAATGCTTTTGCACCTAACTCGTGTCCAATCATAGTGCCGCTGGCAATAGCAACACCAATAAACAGAGCAAAAATGGTTTGTTCAATAGTTGAAACCATACTCATGACGGCTAGCTCTTGTACACCGATCATGGCAAATATCAGTGTGTATACAAACACACCTAATGCCCACCCACTGTCATGCAATACCATTGGAATGGCTAATTTCAAATAACGACGTATATCGATAAATGAGAGTGCCGTTTTTATCTCTTCAATACCGGCTACAATAAATGGCCGCCTTTTAGCAATAAACAGGGTTAACAATAGCATTTGAATAGCTCGCGCTAAAAAAGTTCCCCAAGCACTGCCTTCTACTCCCATTGCAGGCATACCCCAGTGCCCAAAAATCAGGATATAGTTAAAAAGTGCGTTAATTGGTAACACTAAAAAGCTGATATTCATTGCTGTCTTAGTATCCCCCGCAGAGCGTAATGCAGTTTCTAGTGGTAATACAATAGCGATAAACATAAAGCTATAAGCGGTGATTTGTAAATATTGGTTGGCAAAGCTCAGTAACTCAAGATCTTCACTCGCTAAACCAGTAATAGTACTTGGTGAGAGCACATAAAAAGTAACAAAGGGGAGTGTCAGTAAAAAACTAATTAAAAGCGAGGTCACTAAACTGCGACGTAACCCTGAGAGTTCTTTTGCACCGTAATATTGTGCCGCTAAGACGCCGCCAGCATGGCTCACGCCCACCATCATCAATAGGTTAAAGAAAAATACTTTATTTCCTAAACCGACTGCGGCTATTTCAGATTCACCTAACTGGCTAACCATTAAGATATCAACCAAGCCTAAAAAAGAATAAAGCAAAGATTGTAAAGTGATCGGTAAGGCTAATGTCCACAGTTTTTTCTGGAAGCTTTGATCTTGAAAAGTTAGAATTTTATTTTTCATTAGGCGCCTGAACGATCCTCTGAGGGAGAAGGGGGTAAGCATTTTAAAATTAGGATTTTTTGTCTAAATCGTTTTTCTTTTAATTAAAAAAATTGCTGATATTAATGATAACAAGCAGAAAATAAATAATGGCATTTGGCCAACTCGTTGGTAGGGAGTTTGCCCATAGGCAGGTTGCACTGTTCTTGTTAATACAGCCGCAGTATTCGAAGGCAAACGGCCAAGCTCTTCTCCAAGGCTATTATAAATCGCGGTAATACCATTATTAGTACTGCGCAATAGTGGCCGTCCAAATTCAATCGCTCGCATTCGTGCTATTTCTAGATGTTGAGCGGGGCCAATTGAATGCCCAAACCAAGCATCATTACTGAGTGTTATTATTAAGCCCGTATCTGGATGTATATTTTTACGTAATAATTCAGGAAAGGCTATTTCATAACACAGTGCAGAGACAATAGTTGTTTTTGCAAATGTTAAGTTTTGTTGTACTTCATCACCACGATTAAAGCTAGACATCGGTAAGTTAAAGTAGGGGGCGAGAGGGCGCAAAAGATCTTCAAAGGGTACAAACTCCCCAATCGGTAATAAATGGTGTTTATTATATCGATTAGGACTGGTTTGCGAATAACCTTGTCCTTCAGGTAAAGTGCCGAGCATGATGATGCTATTAAAATACTCTTTTTTATTAATATCGTAGTTAACAATACCAGTTAATAAAGTTTTGTTATTGGATTTAAGTTCGCGAGACAAAGGTTGCAAAAATCGTTGCATATCAATTTCAAGTGCTGCAACTGCGGACTCAGGCCATATGATTAATTCATTTTCGTTATTGCTATTGTTATTGTTATCTTCAATGTTGCTACTTTTAATGCCAACACTGCCTTTTAGATTGCCTACAGCACTTGCTCTTAGTGCATTATCTGCAATATTACTATTAGGCTGAGACAACTCTAAATACTTGAATAAAGAAGGGTAGAGTTGATCCGCTTGCCATTTTTCATTTTGATCAATATTACCTTGAACAAGAGACACCTTAATAGGTGTTTGTAATTCAGTAAAAGGGATTTTTTTTAAACTATAACCACTAGAAATGATAAAAATGATTAACAGTAAAGACACTTGTTGTGATTGTTTGATTATCTGCAGCGTGATACAGGCACAAATTAACATTATCGCTAAGGTAATGCCTTGTACACCTAAAATCGGGGCAAAACCAACTAATGGTGTGTCTGCATGGCTATAACCTAAGTAAGCCCATGGGAAGCCGGTTAATAACCAGCCTCTTAACCAATCCATGATTATCCACAGGCTAGGTAATATCAGTAATAATCGAATAGTAGACGATTTAGTAGGAGTTTTATAACTTAACCAAAATGCAGCAGCGGGAAATAAAGCCAAATAAGCACATAACAACACGATTAATAAAGCGCTGACAATAAATGGCATGCCCCCAAACAGATCCATGCTGACATAGATCCAATGTAAGGTCGCAACAAACATCGAAAGGTTAAAAATAAAACTGACTAGAAATAATTTTTGGTGATGCAGTTGGACTTGTTTGAGCAGCAAGAACAGGCCAACAAATGATGGGTATAATACCCACCATTGTTGAAAAGGGGCAAAAGCAAATACTTGTATCGCTCCTAAAAACGCAGCAATCAATAACTGCCCTGATATGGAAGAAGTAATATTCGTTAATATCTTGCTTAAAGGCTTATTCAATCTTTTTTGAGCTCTTTTTTTAATTCTCTTGGAACACGCACTTGTAATTGTACTAAGCGGCGGTTATCCGCATTGGTGACTTTAAATTTATGTTCACCGATGTTGATTTTCTCACCACGGCTAGGTAAATGACCTAATTCATGCAAAATTAAACCACCAATAGTATCTTGAATTTCAATATTGTAATTAGTTTTGAAAAAACTATTAAAATCTGCCAATGTGGTTAATGCATTGACAGTGTATGTACGTTTACCGATCTGACGAATTTCATCTTCTTCTTCATAATCAAATTCATCTTCAATCTCACCCACTATCACTTCTAATATGTCTTCAATGGTAACTAGGCCAGAAACACCGCCGTATTCATCAACAACAATCGCCATATGGTAACGTTGACTACGGAACTCTTTTAATAATGTGTCTAAGCGCTTACTTTCAGGAACTACAACCGCTTCTCTGAGAATATCTTCTATTTTAAAATTATCAGGGCCTGAGCTAAAACCGAATTGAATTAGATCTTTTGCTAATAATAAACCAACAACGTGGTCTTTATCTTCAGTGATCACTGGGAAGCGAGAGTGCGCAGAGTTAATAATTTCTGGTAATAATTCTTTTACTGGCAGGTGTAATCCAAGCGTAACCATTTGCGAGCGTGGGATCATGATATCTCGAACGCGCATTTTGGATACGTCGATCACGCCTTTTATCATTTCTTTGGTTTTTTGATCGATCACTTGACGCTGTTTAGCGCTATCAATCACATCTAATAATGCTTCTTGGTTTTTTGGCTCCCCTTGGAATAAGTTGCCTATTTTATCGAGCAGACCTTCTTTAGGCTGCTCGTTGCTAGAATGGTAATCTTCGGACATTAATTTTATTTACTCTTTTTCGCTTAAATAAGGGTCACTATAACCTAGCTCAATCATGAGTTTAGTTTCAATGCTTTCCATTTCTTCTGCTTCATCATCATCAATATGGTCGTAACCTAAGAGATGCAGCGTGCCATGTATTAACATATGTGCCCAGTGTGAGGTCAAGGTTTTCTGTTGTTCAATTGCTTCTTTTTCGACCACTTGTTTACAGATTACTAGATCCCCTAACAAGGGTAAAGTGATCCCCGGCGGGTTTTGAAAAGGAAATGATAAAACATTTGTTGGTTTATCTTTTTCTCTGTATTGGTGGTTGAGTTGTTGGCTTTCTTCGATATCTACAATACGAACCGTCAATTCTGCATCATCGCGTATTTCATCACTAGCTGCAATGATAGTACTACTGATCCACTTTTCTATTTGCGCTAAGTCAGGCAGTGCTTGCTGGTTTTCACTCGCAAGCTGTAAGTCTACATAAAGTTCCATTAAACCTGGCTCGCTTCACTTTTAGCTATTTCAGCTTTTCTATCAAAAGCGTCATAAGCTTTAACGATACGAGCAACCACCGGGTGGCGTACTACATCATCAGCTAAGAAAAAGTTAAAGCTGATCCCCTCATCATCTACTTCACCTAATACTTCAATGGCATGGCGTAAACCAGACTTTTGATGGCGAGGTAAATCGATTTGAGTAATATCACCGGTAATAACCGCCGTAGAGTTAAAGCCAATACGGGTTAAGAACATTTTCATCTGCTCTGTGGTGGTATTTTGGCTTTCATCCAAAATAATAAAGGCATCATTTAAAGTACGTCCACGCATATAAGCCAGTGGTGCGATTTCAATGATATTTTTTTCAATCAGTTTTTCAACTTTTTCAAAACCTAACATTTCAAACAATGCGTCATATAACGGACGTAAATAAGGGTCTACTTTTTGTGATAAATCACCCGGTAAAAAACCTAGTTTTTCACCGGCTTCAACAGCAGGACGTGTTAATAAAATACGACGTACTTCTTGTCGCTCTAATGCTTCAACTGCACAAGCAACCGCTAAGTATGTTTTACCGGTACCGGCAGGGCCAACACCAAAAGTAATATCATTACGTAAAATGTTACTGACATATTTGGTTTGGTTTTCACCACGAGGTTTAATGACACCACGTTTGGTTTTAATGGTTAAACTTTTATACCCTACTTGGTCAGTCTCTACTTTAACTTCCAGTAACCGATGCTCACTGATCAAATTTTGCAGAGCTAAATGTACATCTTGATCGGTTAAATGAGCTGCTTTGCCTTTGATAGGCAAGGTTTCAATGTATAATTCATTGATTAATTCGCTACCAGCTTGAGCATAACGATGTTCGCCGACTATTTGAAAGTGTGCATCTTTGTAGATCACTTCAACACCTAAACGGCGTTCAATCTGCTTAATATTATCGTCAAATGACCCACATAAGATCGCTAAGCGATCTTTGTCTGCAGGCTCTAAATCAAGATGTACTGTGGTTAATTTTGTGGTCAAATTTTAGCGCCTTATCTATTTTGGATAAAAGTTATGCTGGAATAAACGTTTCAACACCTAATTTTTTTGCTTTATTTTTAACAATATCACTTGGGCGAATCGATTCACGTAAGTTCATCTCTGATTCACCACGGATAAACTTACCACGAATTGAGTTAGTATGTACTTCTGTAATCTCAACATCAACAAAACCACCAATAGAACGATGATCACCTTCGAAGTTTACAATCCGGTTATTCTCCGTACGGCCACATAATTCCATAATGTTTTTACGAGAAGGCCCTTCAACTAAAATACGTTGTACTGAACCTACCATACGACGACCAATCAATTGTGAATGCTGGTGAATACGATCTTGTAATATCGCTAAGCGTTTTTTCTTAGTTTCTAAGGTGACATCATCAGGCATATCAGCAGCCGGTGTACCTGGTCGTTGGCTGTAGATAAAACTGTAGCTAGTATCAAAACCAATGTAGTTAATGAGATCCATTGTTTGTTGGAAATCTTCGTCTGTTTCGTTAGGGAAACCAACAATGAAATCAGAACTAATGGTTAGGTTAGGGCGCACAATTTTTAATGCCGCAATCTTTTCTTTGTATTGGGCAACCGTATGGCCACGTTTCATCATGGTTAAAATGCGATCTGCACCGGCTTGAACGGGTAGGTGCAAAAAGTCTACTAGTTCAGGTGTATCACGATAAACATCAATGATCTCGTCGGTAAAGTCAATTGGGTTACTAGTCGTGTAACGTAAACGATCAATACCATCGATAGACGCAACATAACGTAATAATTCTGAAAAGCTACAATCTTCACCATCGTGCATTGCACCGATGTAAGAATTCACGTTTTGGCCTAATAAATTGATTTCACGTACACCTTGCTCTGCAAGTTGCGCTACTTCTAATAAAATATCGTCTAACGGGCGGCTAACTTCTTCACCACGGGTATAAGGCACAACGCAGAAAGTACAATATTTTGAACAACCTTCCATAATTGAAACAAAGGCTGTTGCGCCTTCTGCTTTAGGCTCAGGCATTGAATCGAATTTTTCAATCTCAGGAAAACTTACATCAACGACAGTGCCTTTGTTATCTTGCACATCTTTGATCATTGCTGGTAAACGGTGCAATGTTTGTGGACCAAATACGATATCCACATAAGGTGCGCGACGACGAATCGCTTTGCCTTCTTGCGAAGCAACACAACCACCGACACCAATAACTATATTAGGGTTTTTATCTTTTAATTTCTTCCAACGGCCAAGCTGATGGAATACTTTTTCCTGCGCTTTTTCACGAATAGAGCAGGTATTTAACAAAATTACGTCAGCATCTTCTGCTTCATCAACGGAAATATAACCGTTGCTTGCATTTAAAAGGTCGGCCATTTTAGATGAGTCGTATTCATTCATCTGACAACCCCAAGTTTTAACGTGTAATTTCATGCTCATATTCACTGCCTACTATGCTGACTAATTAGTGTTTTTCTTAAAACGAGGTCGCATTTTACGCACATCAAAGCAATCATGCTACTTTTTGTTTGCATGCTTTTCATTCACTATGTCGATTATATTCGATAGTGGCGATTACTTGATTTTAAGCAATTAAAAAATCACGTTAATTTTCCCAACAAGCTATCTTTTACGTACAATAACTAATTCCGTATCAGGCGAAAAGTTGAGGGTGTTATGGCAAACAGAGAAATTATTATTGTTGGCGGAGGAATGGTAGGTGCATTATCGGCTCTTTTACTTGCTAAACAGGGCAACACGTTACACTTAATTGAAAAGTCGCCGGTTATTATGCCACAACAAGATGATGCCTTTGACCTTCGTGTTTCAGCCTTTAGTGAGCAAAGTAAACGCTTACTTGAAGAAGCGGGTGTATGGCAAGATATTCCCTTAGACAGGTTATGTGCTTATCAAGGCCTACAAACGTGGGAGAAAGGAAGCCAAAAGCTTCTTTTTTCAAGTACTGATATTGGTGCCGAACAACTAGGTTATATTGCAGAGAACCGCTGGATCCAAGCAGTATTATGGCAACGTTTAAAACAACTGCCTAATGTGCATTTTTATGAAAATACGCAAGTGATGAGTATTGAACAAAATGAAGCGCAAGTAACGATAACTCTTTCTGAACAAAGGACTATTAGTGCTGAATTACTACTCGCCTGTGATGGTGCAAATTCAGGGGTACGTAACCACTTACAAATACCAGTCACCCGTTGGGATTATCGTCAACATTGTTTATTAATTAATATCACTACCGATTGCCCTCAGCAAAAAGTGACATGGCAAGAATTTAGAGAAACAGGCCCCTGTGCATTTTTACCTTTAGCAGCTAACAACGCTAGTTTAGTGTGGTATCACAGCCCGCAGAAAATAAAGCATTTACAAAGTTTAACTAATCAACAATTGAAACAAACCATATTAGCTGAATTCCCTAAACTTGATTTTGATTTCGAAGTGCAGGCAAAGGGTGGTTTTCCACTGATACGTCGTCATGCTCAATATTATTATCAAGGTCGAGTTGTGTTATTAGGTGATGCAGCCCATACCATTAACCCGTTAGCTGGACAGGGAGTTAATTTAGGGTTTAAAGATGTGCAATGTTTGGTTGAGTTATTAACGCTGTGTAGCGACCTATCTATTGCTGAAATATTAAAACGTTATCAATGTCAGAGAAGACCTGCCAACTTATTAATGCAAACAGGGATGGATGTGTTTTATAAAGTCAGTAAATCAGATTCTCAACTGCTTCGTATTTTACGTAAAGGTTTTTTAGGGGTTGCGCAACAATCAGGACAAGTTAAAAATCGTGTTATGCGTTATGCAATGGGTATTAATTAATTCGTTTACTTGCTCTTTTTAAATAAAGCTATGCAGTAATATCATTAAGAAAGCCGCCTCTGACTTCATAAGTCAAAGGCGGCTTTTTTGTGTCTATGATTTTTTAAATTAACTTAAAAAGAAGTGCGACGATAAGCGCGGTATTTAGGTAGCCAGAAGTTTTGTTGCAAGCGACGTTGCATATTTTCTTCTGTTACAGGTAGTGCTAAACCATCTTCAATTGCTTGTTGTGCGACTGCATAAGCAATCTTTTCACTGATCTCTTTGATCACACTTAATGGCGGTAATAATGCACCCGGTGCTTTCTCATATTGCATAGATGCATCGGCTAATGCTTGACTTGCTGCCATTAACATATTGTCACTAATACCAGTCGCACGAGCGGCTAATACACCTAAACCAATACCAGGGAAAATGTAACTGTTATTACATTGTGAAACTTCAAAGGATTGTTCTTCATACACTGTATTTGGGAAAGGGCTACCGGTTGCAACAATCGCTTTACCTTTACTCCAATTAGTAATTTCCTGTGGTGTGCCTTCAACACGAGAAGTTGGGTTTGAAAGCGGTAATATAATTGGATTTTCAGTATTTTCACATAATGCTTCAACAATACTTTGTGTAAATAGACCGGTTTGACCACTGACACCAAACAGCACAGTGATTTTTCCTTGTTTAACAACTTGCTCTAGTCCTAATGGTTGGCTGTTATCCCATCCTTCAAGATCTAGCGCTTTTTGTACTAGCGGTGTTTGGAAACTTTGTAAATTTGTCATGTTATCAGTTAATAAACCATAACGATCTACCATAAATACTCGCTTACGAGCTTGCTCTTCAGTCAACCCTTCGCGCTGCATTTGTCTAATAATATGTTCTGCAATGCCACAACCAGCAGAGCCAGCACCTAAAAAGGCGATATTTTGTTGGCTAAGCTTTTGTCCTTTATTTAAACAAGCAGCAATTAAGGTACCTACTGAAACGGCAGCTGTCCCTTGAATATCATCATTAAAACAACATAGTTGGTCACGGTATTTATTTAATAATGGCGTTGCATTAGTTTGTGCAAAATCTTCAAATTGTAATAACACTTCAGGCCAGCGGCGTTTAACAGCTTGAATAAACAAATCTACAAACTCATTGTATTCTTCACCGGTAACACGTGGGTTACGCCATCCCATGTACATAGGGTCATTAAGTAAGTGGCTGTTGTTGGTGCCTACATCTAATAAAATAGGTAAACAATGTGCAGGGCTAATACCACCACAGGCAGTATATAAAGCTAATTTACCAATTGGGATCCCCATACCGCCAATACCTTGGTCGCCTAATCCTAAAATACGTTCGCCATCGGTGACCACAATCACTTTTACATTTTGTTTAGTGGCGTTTTGTAACATGTCATCAATTTTATGGCGCTCAGGGTAAGAGATGAATAAACCTCGTTTACGACGATATATTTTAGAGAACTTCTCACAAGCTTGGCCCACTGTTGGGGTGTAGATCAGAGGCATCACTTCTTCAATGTGTTGTTCAATTAAATGATGAAATAAAGTTTCATTAGTATCTTGAATATTACGTAAATAGATATGTTTATCTAAGTCGCTAGAGAATGATGAAAGTTGTTGGTAAGCACGTAACGACTGCTCTTCAATGGTTTCGATTGTATGCGGTAATAAACCGGTTAAATTAAAGTTATCGCGTTCATCTGATGAGAAAGCACTACCTTTGTTTAAGAGCGGTGTTTCTAATAATGCAGGGCCTGCGAAGGGAATATATAAAGGACGTTTCAGTGGCATAATAAAATCTTCTTAGTGAATAAAAGTATGTGTTAAGTGATACCGATAAATTGATTGTATAGGAATCGAACAATATTTGTTTTGTTTATGTAAAAATTATTTGCTTATGTAAAAGTGTTGTTATCTAACCGTTAAATTGTAGTAAAAATTATTTTACATTTTAGTTGTTGTTAGCTTAATGCAAGTTTATTTTTTTTAAAGTAATCTTTTAAATAATCGATTAATAATCGTAATTTTTTAGACTCTGTCGCGCCCGGAGGAAAGACTGCATAGACATCAATATCCTTCAGTTGATATTCCGTTAATACTTGAACTAGGCTACCTGACTTAATTTTAGGTAAAGCATCATAAGTTGGAATACGGCCTAAACCATGACCTCCTTCAACAAAAGCAGTTCGTGCAGCTGCATTATTGGTGCTGATATTACCTTTTAATTTTACACTGTAAGAGCGGTTGCCTTTTTTTAATTCTAATACACTGGTTGCTAACTTATAAACTACCCAATCATGTGAAGCGAGTTGGGCAGGGTTAGTTGGACGGCCATGTTTTAATATGTATTCTGGTGAGGCGCATAAACAAGTACTTAAAGTCGATAATTTAGTGGCTTGCAAACTAGAGTCGGCTAAAGCTGCACCTCTAATTGCAATATCAAAGCCCTCTTTAATAATATTGACCACTTCATCACTGAGGTTTACCTCTAATTGAATATTGGGGTAAAGCTGACGAAATGAATTCAATGCAGGCACTATGGTATATAAACCAACACTTACCGGACACGCTATTTTAATCAGCCCAGTGGGATTGTTTTTGAGGTTCTCAATTTGTTGGTTCGCCGCTAATGCTTGTTCCACAATCACTTTACAACGTTGATAATATTGGCTACCGGCTTCGGTTAGTGCAATGCTTCGTGTTGAACGGTTAAGTAATTTAATCCCTAACTGTGTTTCAAGTTTTTTAATGTGATAACTGACTACTGCGCGTGATAAACCAAGGTGTTTAGCCGCTGCACTCAAATTACCTTGCTCAATCACCTGTGCAAAGACCACCATACTTTTTAGTTGTTCAAATGACAGTTCCACTGTGACCTCTTTTATTCATATTTAAAATAAGCTTAATCCTAAGGCTACTCACTAATTATTAACGACTATACCTATAATAATTATTATTGTATCAATAATTGCAACAATGAAGCTCATAAAATATGCATTGTTCAATTCTGCATAAAGTCTATAATTTTTAAATCGGCTAATAACTAGCTATCAAACACATTCAACATTAAGGGCATTATCATGAGCAAGAAAATATTAATGGTTCTAACATCACATGACAAACTAGGCGATACAGGTAAAAAAACAGGTTTTTGGGTTGAAGAGTTTGCTGCCCCTTATTATGTTTTTAAAGATGCTGGTCTAGATATTACTTTAGCTTCTCCATTAGGTGGACAACCACCAATTGATCCATCAAGTGAAATGGACGATTTTGTAACAGATGCAACTAAACGATTTGATCAAGATGCAGAAACAAAACAACAATTAGCAAACACGGTTGTTCTATCATCTGTTAATGAAGCTGATTACGATGCAGTATTCTACCCAGGTGGCCACGGTCCATTATGGGATTTAGCAACTGATGTTAAATCAATTAAATTAATTGAAGATTTTTTAGCGGCTAACAAACCAGTTGGTGCAGTATGTCACGCAAGTGCTGTATTATTAGATGTCAAAGATAGTGCAGGCGAGTTTGTCGTTAAAGGTAAAGCAGTGTCTGGTTTCACTAACTCAGAAGAAGCCGCTGTTCAATTAACCGACGTTGTACCGTTCTTAATAGAAGATGAGTTTATTAAACGTGATGCGGATTATCAAAAAGCAGAAGATTGGCATGCTTTTGCAGTACAAGATGGCTTGATTATTTCAGGTCAAAACCCTGCAAGTTCAGAACTGGTAGCTGAGAAGTTATTAGCGCACTTAAATGCTTAATTTTTAAAATCTTAATGTAGCGTTAGCCT
>TARA_R110001583_G_scaffold34847_6_pt1 | contig 23925 bp, 22 predicted proteins | sample TARA_R110001583 | Tara Oceans TARA_R110001583 (sample SAMEA4398432) | marine metagenome | biome: Polar Biome; feature: [MES] marine water layer (ENVO:01000295) within the mesopelagic zone...; material: water (ENVO:00002006), including particulate matter (ENVO:01000060) such as...... | reverse complement strand
ACCATAAAATATCCGATGAATTCGGCATTAAATCGGCAATAGTTGTATTTTGTATTTCACAAAAAGATTGGCTATTATTTGAAATTGTAGGAGGAGGAGTTACGTTAATAGTCACCGCTACAGAATTTCTACTTAAACTTTCACAAAGTGTTATAGGATCTGTTTGCGAAGCCCAATAGGTTGTTCCATCTACAAGTGCATCTGTAGAACTTAATAACGTACCATTATTTTCTGCATCGTACCATAAAATATCCGATGAATTTGGCATTAAATCAGCAATAGATGCATTTTGTATTTCACAAAAAGATTGGCTACTATTTGCAATAGTTGGAGGAGGAGTCAAGTTAATAGTAACCGCTACAGAATTTCTACTTAAACTCTCACAAAGTGTTAAAAGATCTGTTTGTGATGCCCAATAGGTTGTTCCATCCATAAGGAAATCTGTAGAATTTAATAACGTACCATTATTTTCTGCATCGTACCACAAAATATCCGATGAATTCGGCATTAAATCAGCAATAGTTGCATTTTGTATTTCACAAAAAGATTGGTTGCTATTTGCAATTGTAGGAGGAGGTGTGGTATTAATAGTAACAGTAACACTTGCCGTTTCATCAGGGCAAATACCCAAAATACTTGAAACGGTATAGGTATAAACACCGTCTATATTTGTACCTGGAATAAAAGTACCTAAATAATCACCGCTTAAAGTGCTTGGACCCGACCAAACACCAGTAATATCGGGCAATGGTGAGTTTCCTAATAAACTATATAAATTAGTTGTAACAGCGTCAATTTCACATTCAGTATAGCTGCCATTTACTCCAGCGTTTAGAGCTGTGTCAATTTGAACATTTACTTGGGTTCTAATTGTGCTTTCACAAGGGAAAGTTACTTGAGTAGCCCAATAATCTTCACCATTAATTAGAGGTGTATTTGGGTCTAGTGGGGAAGGGGCAGATTCAGAACTATACCATGATACATTGGATTCAACAGCTTGTAAATCCTTAACTAGTGGATTGTCCGAGGAACAAAAAAACTGATCTACAACAACTGTTGGTGTAGGTGGGTCAATAATAGTTACGGTAGTTGGTAAGCGATTGCTTTCACAATTTGTAATAGGGTCGGTTTGTGCTACCCAATATGTGAAGCCATTTGTTAATGGATCATTTTCAGAAAAAGGGATTCCGTCAAATTGTGCATCGTACCATATAATACCACTTCCAGTAGCAGATAAGTCTCTAATTTCAGCATTTTCACTTGCACATTTCCCAACAAAAACATTAACATCGGTTGGAGTATCAACAAATGTAATAGTAACAATTACCGCTGTACGAACAGGGTCAGAACAGCTAGCATCAGTTTCAAGCGCATAATAGGTGCCGTTTGTTAAAAGAGTCTCAGGAGTATATTGATTACCATTAATAGGTGCATCAAACCAAATGACATTTATTCCACCTGCAATTGCCAAGTTAGCTACCGTTGCATTCTCAACAGTACAGAAATTTAAAGGTGCAGTGGGAGGAGTTAGACATTGCGCAAAAGTTGTTTGGTAATTTAAAAATGAGATTAATAAAGATAGAAATATAATTTTTTTTGTGGATAAAAATTTTTCTTTTTTCATTGAATTTAAAATTTTAAGAGGCATTGTATAACCCCTAAATTTAAGAAAAAATGAAGAATTTATTGGTGGAATACAATGTAATTGAATGAAGTTGTTAACAGAGTTATTAAAATAATACTGAATAGTTTTTAGTTATTTTTAATTGTTTACTTACATTTGATTTTATTAAAATTGAGAATATATGAACATTCATTTTATAGCTATTGGAGGAAGTGCAATGCATAATTTAGCGTTGGCTTTATATAAAAAAGGAGATATTATAACGGGTAGTGATGATGCTATTTTTGAACCTTCAAAATCTAGATTAGACGCTAAAGGCTTGTTGCCTAATAAGTTTGGGTGGTTTGAAGGAAAAATAACATTAAATATTGATGCTGTTATTTTAGGGATGCATGCGAAATATGACAATCCAGAATTGTTGAAAGCACAAGAATTGGGTCTTAAAATATATTCATATCCTGAATTTTTATATGAGCAGTCAAAATATAAAACGCGCGTTGTAATTGGAGGTTCACATGGAAAAACAACTATAACTTCAATGATTTTACATGTGCTAAATTATCATGATATAGCGACAGATTTTATGGTTGGTGCTCAATTAGATGGTTTTGATACCATGGTTCATTTAACTTCAGAGAATGAATTTATAGTTTTAGAAGGAGATGAATATCTATCAAGTGCAATAGATAGGCGTCCTAAATTTCACTTATACAAACCAAATATTGCATTGTTAAGTGGAATAGCCTGGGATCATATTAACGTATTCCCAACTTTTGATAATTATGTAGCGCAATTTTCAATTTTCACTAATTCGTTAATTAATGGTGGAATTATGGTGTATAACGAAGAGGATTTAGTTGTAAAGTCTGTTGTGGAGAAATCAGAAATGCCAATAAAAAGATATCCGTATCATACTCCAAAACATACGATAAAAAATGGAATTACTTATATTGAAACACCTGATGGCCAAATGCCTTTAGAATTTTTTGGAATACACAATCTTCAAAATATGGCAGGAGCTAAATGGATTTGTCAGCATATGGGAGTTGGGGAAGATGAATTTTTTGAAGCTATTTCAACTTTTAAAGGTGCCAGTAAGCGATTAGAAAAAATTGCAGAGAGTAATAAAACGGTTGTTTTTAAAGATTTTGCCCATTCACCAAGTAAAGTTGGAGCGACTGTTAATGCAGTTAAAAACCAATATTTAGACAGGGATTTGATTGCTTGTTTAGAATTGCATACGTATAGCAGCTTAAATGCTGATTTTTTAAAAGAATATGAAGGAGCTATGGATAAAGCTGATAAAGCCATTGTGTTCTACTCTCCACATGCAGTTGAAATTAAAAAATTAGAAGGAGTTACAGCGCAACAAATTAAAGAAGCATTTAACAGAGATGACTTAATTGTGTTTACCAATCCAGAAGAATTTAAAGAATTCTTATTCAACCAAAAATTTGAAAATACAGCATTGCTTTTAATGAGCTCAGGGAATTATGGTGGATTAGATTTTAATAAATTTAAAGAATTAGTGTAATTACTGATTTTTGTCACTCCCTTTTAATTACAATCATTCTAAATTAGGTCAATTTCTTTTTTGTATTTACCTTTGAAAAAAGATAAAAAGGTCATAAAAGATTAAATACAAATTTCTAAATTCTTTATAAGAATTCTTAAGAGATGATACGAGAGTTTTAATACGTAATTTTTTTAAGTTTGTTTTTGAAATTGACTTTTCATATGAAGAAATAATAATTAATATTTTGTTTAAATAACATACAAATGAACAATGACAATTTAATAAGTCTTGATGTTAGACCCATAATTGCAAAAGGAAATGATCCCTTTAAAGAAATAATGGAAACAGTTAACAAACTCAGCAATCAACAAACCTTAGAAATTATAAATTCTTTTGAACCTATTCCTTTAATTAATAAATTAAAAAGAAAAGGTTATAGAACTTGGACAGAGAAATCTGATGCAGGAATTGTACATACGTATTTTAAGAAAACTAATGAATTGAAAAGTTCAGATGAACCTTTATTGGAAAAAACTAGCATTGAATTTGATGAAAAATTTAAACAATTTATTGGAAAGTTAAAGCAAATTGATGTTAGAGATTTAGAAATGCCAGAGCCAATGACAACTATTTTAGAAGCATTAGAAATGTTGCCAATAGGGAATGCTTTATTTGTTGAACATAAGAAAGTTCCTCAATTTTTATTACCCGAATTAAAAGAAAGAAATTTTGAAATTTTGTACAATAAAAAAACGGATAACCATTTGCAATTATTAATTTTTAAAGCTTAATAGATTGAACGGTTTAAAAACAAATAATGCGCCTCATAGTAGTGTTGTAATTCCTCATTTCATATTTGGTGGATGCTCTTTTTTAATAGTTGCAGTACTTATTATTTTAGCAAATACAAATTTATTGGAAGCGTATTTTAATTCTAAAATTATTGCAATAACGCATATGGCAGTTTTAGGATGGGCAACAATGATTGTTTTTGGAGCACTTTACCAATTGATTCCTGTGGTTTTTGAAACTTCACTTTATAGTGAAAAATTAGCAAAAATCACTTTTTGGACTTCAGCAGTAAGTGTTTTATATTTAACGTATTCATTTTGGGTTAGTGCATTTACAACACATCTTGTCTATGCTTCGGTATTCATGTTTCTCTCTCTTTTCTTATTTATTATTAACATAGTATTATCGTATATAAAGTCAGAAATTAAAAATATTTCATCAAAATTTATTATAGCCTCAATTTTTTGGCTTGCAATTACTGAATTTGTTGGAACGCTAATTGCATTTAATTTTAAATTAAATTTTTTGAGTGAAATTCATTTACATTATTTAAAAATACATGCTTCATTAGGTACCATTGGTTGGTTTTTGTTGCTTATAATTGGCGTTGGATCTACCTTAATACCTATGTTTTTGATTTCACACCAATTAAAAAAAGAAAAATTAGTTGTTTCTTTTGTTTCAATAAATGTTGGGTTATTATGTTTAGTATTAAATTGGTTCATATTCTCAAATAGTGTTCTCACAATTATTTGTTGGGTTGTAATTGTTATAGGTGTAATTTCATTTATGTCGTTTATTTATGACTCCTATAAAAAGAGAATTCGAAAAAAATTAGATGTAGGAATGCAATATACAATGCTTGCAATAATTAGTATAATATTGCCAATAATAGTAAGTTTAATATTAGTACTTGTTTTTAAAATTGAATATGAGTTGTTATTTAGAATAACTACTTTTTATGGTTTTTCAATAATATTTGGATTTATAACAACCATGATTTTAGGTCAAACGTACAAAACACTTCCTTTTATTGTTTGGTTAGAAAAGTATAAAAATTTAGTTGGAAAAACTAAAACACCATTGCCTAGAGAATTGTATTCAAGTAAAATAGCGAAAATTCAATTTTATTTTTATGTGCTCAGTATTTTGAGTCTTGCCTTAGGTTTAATTATGAAAAACTTTTTAGCAATAAAAATTGGAAGTTTTTCACTTTTAATTGTTGCAATTTTGTATAATATAAACGTGTTGAAAATAATATTTCATAAAGTTAAAAATAGTAATAATGAATAAAGAACAGATAAAACAATTCCAAGAAGAAACACTGGTATTACTTAAAAATGTAATGGATCCTGAAATTGAAATTAATATAGTTGATTTAGGGTTAATTTATGAATTGTATTACGATGGAAATAAGAAAATAAATATAGTAATGACATTTTCAACACCTGCTTGTCCATTAGGAGAGACTATAAAAACTGATATTATTGAAACCATTAAACATAAACATCCTAATTTTACAACAACCATTGATGTTGTGTTTTATCCTGAATGGAATACAACAATGGTAAGTGAATATGGTAAGCAAATTTTAGGTTTGTAAATTTAATTTTTACGCCAAAAAAATGGTGTTAATAAAATTAATACAGTAAATAGTTCTAACCGCCCAATTAGCATTAGAAATGAGCAAAACCATTTTGCAGGAATTGATAAATGCGAAAAATTATCAACAGGACTAACAGAACCTATTGAGGGGCCAATATTACCCAAAGAAGAAGCTGCAGCTCCTAATGCAGATTCAAAATCTAACCCAAAAAAGGTTAATACAATACTACTCACAACAAAAATTAACATATACAATACGAAAAATGATAAAATGTTGTAAATGATTGATTTAGGAACACTACCTCCATCATATCGCACAGGTATAATAGCATTTGGATGTAGCAATTTTTTAAATTCGTAAAAACTACTTTTTATCATAACAACATGGCGGACAATTTTTATACCACCGCTAGTAGATCCTGCTGAACCTCCTATAAAAAATAATGAAAACATAACTGTAGTAATCATAGCACTCCACATTGTAAAATCCGCCGATACAAACCCTGTTGTTGTTAATACCGAAACTACTGAAAAGGTGGCATGTCTAAAAGCACTTTCAGTTTCTCCCCAAACTTTTGGATGTTGTATAGTTGTAGCCAAGTTAGGATCTTGGTGGTTGATAATAAAAAATGTAATTAAAAGAGTAATTCCAATAGTTCCAAAAAAATAAAATTTAAATTCTTCACTTTTAAAAACTTTTCGAATTTTTCCTTTTAAAGCAAAATAGGTGAGTACAAAGTTTGCACCAGCAATAAACATAAAAGTTATAATTATATATTGTATTAATGGATATGAATTATAATGTGCTACACTTGCATTTTTAGTTGAAAACCCACCAGTACTCATAGTTGCCATAGCATGGTTTATGGCATCAAACCATGTCATTCCTGCAATTTTTAATAGTAAAAATTCAGTAAATGTTAGTAGAAAATAAATTAGCCAAAGTCTTTTAGCAGTTTCTGTTATTCTTGGATGCATTTTATCTGCAGATGGACCTGGAGCTTCAGCCATAAATAGCTGCATTCCTCCAATTCCTAATAAAGGTAGTACAGCAACGGTTAATACAATAATTCCCATACCGCCAATCCAATGTGTAGCGCTACGCCAAAATAAAATTCCTTTAGGCATAGACTCTATATCTGTTAAAATTGAGGATCCAGTAGTTGAATACCCTGAAATTGTTTCAAAAACAGCATTTGTAAAACCGGGAATTGAACCTGTAAATAAATAAGGTAGCGTACCTGTAAAAGTTAACATTAACCATCCAAGAGTAACTATAAGATATCCTTCTTTTTTTTGTAGGTTTTTTTTTGCATTTCTATTGAAAAACCACAATAAAAAACCGATGAGTATAGTTGTTAAACCAGCTTGTAAAATACCCCATCGTTCAGGCTCATTATGATATATACTAAATGGAACTGCAAAGAGCATGAATAAACCATTAAGCATGGATGTTAGTCCTAAAAAGCTAATAATAATTTTAATATTGAGCTGTTTCATTTGCTAGTTAAATAGTTTTTCAACTTTATGAATAGCTTCAGGTAAGCAAAAAACAACGGCTTTATCACCTGCTAATATTTGAAAATTACCAAATGTCATAAACGCAATTCCATTTCTAATAACGCCTGCAAAAACTGCTTTTTTAGTAAGTTTTATGTCTTTAACTAACTTTTTGGTAACAGAGGAGTTTTCTTTTACTCTAAATTCTAATACTTCGGCATCAACATTGTGTAAGTTGGCTAATTTTAGAACTTCACCTTTTCTAACATGTTTAAAAATAGCACTAGCAGCTAATAATTTCTTATTAATTAATGTATCAATACCAATGGTTTGAGAAATATTAATATAATCCATATTCTCAACCAAGGCAATTGTTTTTTTAACACCTTTAGATTTTGCTACTAAACAAGACATAATGTTTGTTTCTGAATTTCCAGTAACAGCTACAAAAGCATCCATTTCAGCAATACTTTCTTCTTCTAAAAGTTCAACATTTCTTCCATCACCTTTAATAATGAGTGCATTAGGTAATTTTTCAGCAACATCTTTTGCTCTTTCTTTATTTAATTCAATTAATTTAATATTAAAGTTGCTATCACATAAATTCCGTGCAGCTTTTACTCCAATTTTACTAGCTCCTAAAATCATTACATCTTTAACACCAAACTGGGTTTTCCCCATTAACTTGTATAGTTTTTTAATACTATCTTTTGGTGTAGAAAAATATATTTGATCATTAGCGCTATACTTGGTATTTCCTCTTGGAATAATAGTTTCATGGCTATTTTCAGGCTTTATAGCAATGGTAATAAATTCAACATCAGTAAATCGTTCACGAGCTTCCTGAACCGTTAAATTTATTAAGGGAGAATTGTATTCTAAAGTGCTTCCTAAAATATTTAATGTCCCGTTTTCAAATTCAATGGTATCATTAAAAGCGGATTGATGAAGCAGCATTTTAATTTCATCAGCTGCTAATTCACCAGGAGATATCATACTGTCAATACCTAATTCAGCAAAATCAATATCAGAATTTTGAGTAAATTCATGATTAGAAATACGTGCAATCGTTTTTTTAGCGCCTAATTTTTTTGCTATAACAGCTAAAGTGAAATTTGTGTTTTGAGATTCTGTTACCGCCAAAAAAATATCAGCTTTATCAATATTAACTTCTTTTAAAAGTTTTATGGAAGTTGCATCACCTTTTTTAGTGATAACATCAATATGGTTACTTGCGTATTCAAGTTTTTCAGAATTGGTATCAATTAAATATATATCTTGAGATTCAAAAGAAAGTAGTTTTGATAAATGGAAACCAACATCTCCTGCACCAACAATAATAATTTTCATATGTTGAAATATTTGATGCAAATATATTACTCTTATCTTTGATAAAAAAATAATGCTATGAGTTATGAAAATAAAACGGCGTCTATAAAGTCTTGGGCTGAAGATGATAGACCACGAGAAAAATTACTTTTGAAGGGGAAAACAATATTATCAGATGCTGAATTGGTTGCAATTTTAATTGGTTCTGGAAGCAGAAATGAAAGTGCTGTTGGATTATCAAAACGAATTTTAGCTTCCATTGATAATAATTTGAATAAGCTGGGGAAGTTATCAGTTTCAGATTTGGTGAAATTTAAAGGAATTGGAGATGCTAAGGCAATTTCAATTATAACAGCTTTAGAATTGGGTAGAAGAAGAAGGCTTGAAGAAGCTTTAGAAATACCTAAAATTTCAAGTAGTACCGATGTGTTTAATATTATGCAACCGCTAATAGGGGAACTACACCACGAAGAATTTTGGGTTGTTTATTTGAACAATTCTAATAAAGTACTTTACAAAGAACAACAAAGTAAAGGTGGATTAACAGGTACTTTAGTAGATGTTAGATTGGTATATAAAAAAGCAATTGAATTGTATGCAACAGCACTTATTTTATGCCATAATCATCCATCAGGAAAATTACAAGCAAGTGAAGCGGATAAAACGATAACACGTAAATTGAAACAAGCTGGAGAAACACTCGATATAAAAGTTTTAGATCATATAATTATAACTGAAAATGCTTATTTTAGCTTTGCCGATGAAAACATAATTTGAAATTAAACTTTAAATAGCAAGAAGTATATATTTTGAATTATATGTAAGTAATTTAAGCTTTTCAAAAATAATAATAGTATACAAATAAACATTGAACATTAATGCTTTTAGTTTATACACATAAAATTACACCACGACTTAACTATATATTTAAACATTATTTTGTTAGAATATTACAAATTCAAGTAATTTTTACAACAAAAGTTGGTGAATTTGTGGCACATAATGGTCCTAAAATATCCTATTCAAAAACACCCCTAGGTTCTGAATTTTTTATAAGAAGCCATGATTTGTTATTTGATCAAGGAATTAACGATATTGAGATACATATTTCTCAATGGGAAGATGTGCCTTGTTTTTTTACTGCTGGAGAAAGTTCAAGCATACCCTATGATATATTTGCTGCAGGATTTTATTTAATGAGTAGGTACGAAGAATATTTGCCACACGTACAAGATATTCATGAGCGTTATCCGGCTGAAGAGAGTATTGCATATAAAAACGGATTTATAGAAAAACCAGTTATTGATATTTGGGCCTATAAATTTTTAGAATTATTAAAAGAAAAATTCCCAAATTACGACTATACCAATAGAGAATTTAACTTAATTTCAACAATTGATGTTGATTCGGCTTTTGCATTTAAACATAAAGGAATTGTAAGAACAATTGGTGGTTTTATAAGTGATATTTCACAGTTTAAATTTGTTAACTTTTGGCATAGATTATTGGCTGTGTTAAATTTTAAAACAGATCCTTTTAATACGTTTAGCGAACTTTTAAAAATTAAAGATGAGTACAATGTAAATACGCTGTTTTTTTTCTTAATAGGTGATTATACAACATATGATAAAAATATTTCATCTTCAAATAGCAAGTTAAGATCTTTAATAAAATCAGTTGCCGATTATGCTAAAATAGGCTTGCATCCATCTTATTTTACTTATAGAAGCGCTGAAAAATTAAAAAAAGAAAAATTACGTTTAGAAAGTATCATAAATACACCAATTACTTTTTCTCGTCAACATTATTTGCGTTTAAGCATCCCTGAAACCTACCAGAATTTAATAGATTTAGATATTGTAGAAGATTACACAATGGGGTATGCTAAAATGGTTGGTTTTAGAGCAAGTACGTGTACACCATTTTATTTTTACGATTTAGATTTTGAAATTCAAACACCTTTAAAATTATTTCCTTTCGCTTTTATGGATGTTACATTAAAAGATTTTATGGGGCTTTCAAACGAAGAAAGTTTGAACAAAATTAAGGAATTAAAAGAAGCTGTTAAAAATGTAAATGGAACTTTTATATCTCTATTTCATAATGAAACGTTGAGTGAAAATGAAATTTGGAAAGGTTGGACAACCATTTATAAAACCACTGTAATTGGCGATTAAACCATATATGATTCGATATTTAAAAAGGCACAACCTTGACGTAAATAAATATGATAATTGTGTAAAATATGCTGAAAACTCACGGATTTATGCTTATAGTTGGTATTTGGATATTGTTGCTGATAATTGGGATGTTTTGGTGTTGAATGATTATGAAGCTGTAATGCCCTTGCCATTTTTAAGATTTAAAAAATTGTTTTTTTTGAAAAAAATTGCGCAACCAAACTTTTGCCAGCAATTAGGCGTATTTTGTATTAAGGTATTACCCGAAATTGTGATGAGCGATTTTTTAATAAAATTTTCAGAATTAAAATTCAGATATTATAATTTTAATTCATTTCAAAAAATTAACAATGAAATAATTAATTGCAGCGTAATAAAAAAAATAAATTTTGAATTAGATTTAGTAAAACCATATCATGAAATTTATAATGGGTATGCTAAAAATTTAAAGAGAAACTTAAAAAAAGCAAATAAAATTGAGTTAGTGATATCTTCGGAAACTACAGTTTCAGATTTTTTACTTTTAAAAGAAAATAATAAAAAGCATACAATTAAAAGTACTCAGTATAAACTAATGAGAAAATTAATTAATGAATTGTTACAACGTAATTTAGCAACAATTTATGGCGTTTATTTTGAAAATAAATTAATTGCATCCGCTTTTTTTGTTGAAGAAAAACAAAGAGTAACTCATTTATTTTCTGCAACAACAATTATTGGGAAAGAGGTTGGAGCAATTCCTTATTTGTTTGATGTAATTATAAAGAATAATTCTGCTAAAAAAATGATTTTCGATTTTGAAGGTTCAATGATACCAAATGTAGCAAGGTTTTTCAAAAGTTTTGGAGCGAAACAAACAAACTATTATTCATTAGAAAAAAAATAAAAGTGGTAACATCAACTTTATTAAGCATTTTAATTGATTGTTCAAAGCAAAACATCTTAGTTCCATTTTATCATGCGGTTTCTAATACGGTTCCAAGTTTTATAGGTAATTTATATTCACCCAGAAAAATTGACGACTTTGAAAAGGATTTGGGTACATTATTGGCGTTTTATGAACCAGTTTCATTAACAGAATTAGTTTCAATAGTTAATTCTAATGAAAAAAACACACGAAAATGTTTTCATTTAACATTTGATGACGGTCTAGCTAATTTTTATGAAGTAGTAGCACCAATCTTAATAAAAAGAAAAATTCCTGCAACAGTTTTTTTAAATACTAATTTTGTAGACAATAAAGAATTATTTTTCAGATATAAGGCCAGTTTGTTACTTGATAATTACAATCAATCAATTGAAAGTGTTAAGGAAATGTACCATAAATTTAAAGCTGAAAACAGCTCTAATAATAGTTCTGTATCTGAGTTTTTACTTTCTATTACATTTCAAAATAAAAATGTTTTAGATGATTTAGCACTTAACTTAAACTTTAGTTTTAATGATTTTTTGAATACAGAAAAACCATATTTAACAACAAATCAAATAACGGAATTAATTAACCAAGGTTTTACTTTTGGTGCACATTCAGAGAATCATCCATTATACGCTCAATTGAGTTTAGATGAGCAAATCACTGAAACAACAAATAGCCTAAATTGGATAAAAAAAGAGTTTAATATTGACTATAAAGCATTTTCTTTCCCTTTTACAGATTTAGGTGTTTCTGCATCTTTTTATGAAGCAATAAAAAATGAAAGTATATTTGATATTAGTTTTGGTACTTCTGGAATTAAACGGGACTTAATTAAAAATAATTTACAAAGAATTCCATTTGAGGTAGCTGGGAAAAGTGCCAAATTATTTTTACTAAAAGAATATGTGAAGTATTTTTTTAAAATTCCAATGAGAAGAAGTATAATGAAAAGAGGATAATGATTACGATTAAAAAAATAAAACTAAATGAATTACAAGAGTTTGTAAACTCTATTGATTATCATAAGTTAATAGATAAACCTATTTCTTTAGCTAGGGTTATATCATATTTAAATAACCCAAATGCGAATGGTGATGATGTAGTTTTGTATATGGCTTTTGTGGAATTAGATTTTATAGGTTATAAAACTATTTTTTCCGATACATTTATTTATAATAATTGTAAAACTAAATTTGGTTGGCTAAGTGGTACTTGGACCCATAAAAATTACCGTAGAAAGGGCATTTCAACTTTGTTACTTAATGAAGTTTTAATTGATTGGGACGAAAATTTAATGTATACTAATTATGCAGAGGAATCCAAGGCAGTGTATGATAAAACTGATAAATTTTCATTGTTAAAATCTAATAAAGGTTATCGACATTATATTAGATTTAGTTTTAAAGAGTTATTACCTCCTAAATTTCATTATTTCAGGAAAAATATTAAAATATTAAAGTATATAGATGCTACTTTAAATTTATTCGGAGATCTTAGATTTAAACTACTAAATACCAAAAAGAAGAGTAACTATACTATTTGTAAACTTGAAGATTGGAATGATGAAATTATAAGTTTTATTGAACCCTTTAAAAAAAAGGAGTTATTTAAAAGAGATGAAATAATATATGATTGGATAGCCAAGTATCCTTGGGTAAAAACGGATAGTGAAACAAAAAAATTATCAGAACAATACTATTTCTCAAATTATTCAATAAAGTTTAGTTCAAATTGGTATATAATTCAAGAAATAAAAACTCAAAAAATAATAGGAATAGCTTTAATAACTATTAATAATGAACATCTAAAAATCCCTTATATTTATGCAATTGCTGCGAATTTACCATGTTTAAAAGATTTAATCATTAAGTTATGTATTGAGCATAAGATAAGCTACTTAACGGTATACAATACCGATCTGAATAAGCTTATTTTAGAACAAAATTTCTTAAAAATTGTAAGCAGAAAATTTACTCAAAACTATTTTTGCAGTACTAAATTAGTCTCAGGATTACCTTATAACAATGTTTTGGAAATTCTAAATGGTGATGGTGACGTAGTGTTTACTTAATTTATATTTTTTGAATTTTAACGTTTATTTCAAATTTTTTAGTTGGAGTTTTAATACTGTCAAAAACTGATGTTTTAAGTTTTTGATTGGTGTAAATAGCACACATTGAGTTGGATACTTGGTAAAGTTTGTTTTTATATTGGGATGGAATTCCATCTAAAATACCCAATAAAACTTCAGACCTAATTAGTTCAGGTGTGTATGCGTAATCATGCCAAACAACAATGGAATTTTCATGAACAAGATGTTTAAATATATTTTGTGTATCAGCTTTCACGAAATCATATTTGTGGTTTCCATCAATAAAAATCAAATCAAATTTTTTGTTCAAATTTTTATAATCAAAAGTTATAGAATTTCCAAATAAGTGTGTGATGTTGGTTTTGTCTTTTGAGAAAAAACCGTGTAAATCAGCATATTTTTGAGGTAAACCTAAAGCTGTTATTTCTTCTTTAGATAAATTTAAAGTGTAACAATCTTTTGCTGCCTCAGCTACATTTACAACGCTTTCTCCTCTCCAAGTGCCAATTTCAAAATAAGAACAATTATCTATTTGTTTAGCCAATCCTTTTAAAAGTAAAATATCTGTAGGCATTGATCCTCCACCTAAAAAAGAAAAAGTATTTAAGGTTTCATTAAAGTTTGGAATTAACTCGTCAACTTCTATAACGGGTAATGAAAAAATCGAATTGTGTTTTTTTTGTAGTTGTTTTTTCCAGGTCAAATCGGATTCAAGAACTAAGTTTATTAAACTTGGTTCTTGAAAAAGCAGTTGAAATCCTTTTAGTAATTTTTGTAGTTTTTTCATTAAGATTTACTATTTATTTTTAAGATTTGTACGACATAAAATCAGGGTTTTTCTGATGTGTGAAATCGTTTGTGTTAATTCAAATTTAAGCACAAGTTTTAGGAGTTGTTAGCAAATTTTTTTTTGTAAAAATGTAATTCATTCTGCTGTGGTTTATTTCTGTTTTTGATAGGTTTCCTTTGCCATCAATAAAGTATTGCTTGTACTCAATGTCCTCTAAAAAATCAATTATTGTTTTTTTATTCGTAGATAGTTGTTTATTGTCTTCTAAAATTTCAATTAATAAAATAGGATGAAATTTTAATAGTATATTTTTCATACCTAGTAAAGCAGAAAATTCATACCCCTCGATATCAATTTTAATAAAATCTACTTTTTTAATAGAACTTTGTCTAAAATAATTATCTAATGAAACACAATTAGCAATTTCATTTTCTGAAAATTCGCTGAAATGAGTAGATACCATTCCTAAATTTTTCTCTTTGCTGTTATAATATAAATCAATCAATTCATCTTTTTCTCCCACAGCTATATTCTCTGATTTAATATTTTAAAATTTTTCGAGAATGGCTCAAAACAAATAATACTACCGTTTTCTCCAACTAAACTTGCGGCATGTAGTGTGAATAATCCAATATTTGCTCCTAAATCAATAAATACACTTCCATTTATTAAGAATTTATTCAAAATCTTTAATTCAGCTCTTTCGTATTCTCCTAAAAAATATAAATTTTCTTGAATCCAATCATCAATATGTAATATAAAAAAAATATTATTGTAAATTTTTACTTTTTGAGTAACATCTTTGAATAAATTTAATGGCGAAAAAATCCTTTTATGAAACCCAAAGAAGTGTTTTCGAAAATATGGAATTTTAAAAATAATACGAAATGCTTTAGCTAAAATAGTTCTCATTTAATATTTTTTAAATTTTTATATAAATGTAAGAACCAAACACACGAAATTATTCCAGTAATCCACATCAATACTGCTGTTGTAATGGCTGCTCCAGTTATTCCAAATTTAGGAATTAGAAAATAATTACTAATAATATTTAATATTAAAGCAGCTCCTCCTATATAATAATTGATATGGACTTTCCCTATTGAAGAAAGTAAATTTCCAAAAAGACCTCTAAAAATAAGGATACCACAAATGCCAACTATTAAAATTAAAAAGGCTGTTGAAAATTGCACAAAAGAGGGGTCTAAAAGCAATAATATTTGATGAGAGAAAAGAAAGGAAAAGCCACATATTGTAATACTTACAAAACTAAAAAAAATCATATATCTTTTAATGTAGTTGAAAATGAAGTTTTTATTTTTTATTTTTTCTGTAAATGTCACAAAATCGGTATTAATAAAAACTTGTGAAAGAAATAATAAACTAAATGGAATGAGAGATACGTATTTATATTGTGTAACAGCTTCGGAGTTGTTCATTAAATAACCAATTAATACAATATCAATAGCAATTAAAAATTGAGCAACACTAACTGCTAGACTAGCAAAAAAGCCGTATTTCCAAAAGGAATAATCTGTAATGTTTAATATCTTTTTCTGGCTAAAATCAATGTTCAATTTTCTTAGATAAATGAGTGCGGTTAGGCAAGGAGCAATTAATAATGCTAAGGCATAACCTTTTGCATTGAAAAAGTAACTTAAACTTAAGACTGTAATAAATAATAAGGAGTTATAAGTTATTTCAATAAATGAAAATGTTTTATTATCGTGTTTAAGCCGAAACTGAATTTTTATTATAGAAAGTAAATAATGAGGGATTAATACAAATGATAAAACAATTAAGTAATTACCCGTACTTTCATATTTGAAAGGAATGAATAAGCTACAAAAAATTAGAATTAAAACAAGTAAAGATGTTGTAATCAATCCATTTTTAAATACATAAATAAATAAACTTTCTTTCTCAACTTCTGAATTTAACAGAGCACCGTATCTAATTAAACCTTGATATAAACCTAAACCACCAAATGGAATTATAAAAGAAATAATACTAAACGAAAAAATAACAATACCCAGTTCTTTATTGCTAATTAATTGAAGAACAACCCAAGAAGCAGCAAAAGAAAGCAATCGAGCTACTACTGCGGCACTAAAAACATAACTTCCAGACCTACTAAAAAAACCTTTGATGAAATCTATATTGTTTTTCATTTTGTTGAAATAAATTTATCAATCCATAATTCAGTTGAAACAAGTTGCCATATTTTGTTGGGATTATTCAATTTTAATATTTGATCAATCTCTTTATTGTTGAAAATATTTCTATTTTTTAATTTTAAGATAGCGTCATAAATAAAATCTTTTAAGTCGCTTGAAATCCAGTGTTTTAGCGGTAAACTCAACCCTTTTTTATTCATATTAAAACAACAAGGAGCAATATATTCTTTTGCGACTTCTTTTAAAATATATTTTTGGATGTTATTTTGGATCTTGTATTTAGTTGGAATCTTAAACGATGCTTCTATAAAATTATGATCTAACATAGGGAACCTTCCTTCAAAAGAGAAATGCATAGAACAATGATCCGTAGTTCGCATTTGATGATTGCTAATGTATGATTTTAGATTGTAAAAACTAATTGCTTCAAAATCGTCTGTAAAATTTATATTTGATGGATTGTAAGTCTCAGAAATTGTATTTTGGGTGGACTTAATTTGTGTTCTAAATAACTTTGAAATCTCTTTGTCATCATAATTTGTGTAATAATGAGAATAGAATTCACCTACGGTATTATACTGTGAAATATCAATTGCTTTTTTAATTTTTGGGTGAATATTTGGCATTAATTTAAAAAGGTGTTTATAGGTTTTTAACTTATTCCATAAAGCCAATTTATTATAAACATCGTATCCTCCAAATAATTCATCACCTCCAAGACCATTTAAAATAACCTTTAAATTGTTCTTTGAAGCAATTTTAGCTAAAATAAAATTAGCAGATAAGCCTAAATAAGGTTCCTCATACGCTGTAACTATAGTATCAATATTAGTTAATATTTCTGAGGACTTAGTAAAGTTTATTTTGTGATTAAGGTTGTTGAGAGAGGCTGTTTCGGAGGCTTCTTTAATTTCATTAAAATCTTCAAACTCCGTAAATCCTAGTGTTAAAGTTTTAATTGACGGGTTTGTTTTTGAAGCGAGTACTGAAATTGTTGTAGAATCAATTCCTCCACTCATAAAAGTTCCTACTTCAACATCTGCATTTAATCTATAATTTACAGCTTTAATTAAATTTTCCTCAATAAGATTTTTAGATTGTTTTTCTGTTAAACTAAAATCTTGAGTATTTACAGGTATTTCCCAATATTGATGCTTTCGTATATTGTTGGTGTTTAAATTAATTTTTAAATAATGTGCAGCTTCTAAAGCTATAATATTTTGAAAACTTGTATTTGGTCTTTGAGCAATTGAGAATCGGAAATTTTGTGTCAATCCATCCCAATTAATAGCTGGAGTATATATTTTGGAATCAATAATAGATTTTATAGTACTTCCAAAAATAAATTGATCTTTCGTATGGTAATAATAGAATGGTTTAATTCCCATTCTGTCACGAGCAATAAACACCTCATTTTTAATTTTGTCAAAAATTGAAAATGCAAACATTCCATTAAATTTATCGAGTGCTTTTTCACCCCATTCGATATAAGAATTTAAGATAACTTCAGTATCTGAATTTGAGAAAAATCGATATCCTAAACTAATAAGTTCATTTTTAATTTCTTTATAATTATAAATTTCACCATTAAAAATTATCCAATATTTTTGGCCTAGGTCACTCATTGGTTGGTGACTGTTATTGCTTAAATCAATTATTTTTAATTGTCTAAAACCAAATCCAACTTTGAAACTATGGTTTAATGCGGTACTAATATGTTTGTGTTTTTTTATTAAAGTATCATTACCCGAAAAAGGGGTTGAATTTTCGTTATGTAAAAGATAACCTTCATCATCAGGTCCTCTTTTAACCATGCTTTGCGTCATAGAAAACAGCGCCGAAGAATTTGGAGCTGTTCTAGTAAGGTTTATAATTCCTGCTATTCCACACATAAAATATCTATTTCTTTATTTTTTTATACAACTTGTCAAATTCAGTTGAAATGGCCTCAATTCCAAACTTGTCTATGGCATATTTATGCATTTCTTTTGGTGAAGCAACTTGATTTTTATTATAATAAAAATTTAGAATAGTATTGCTTAATTTTTTTTCATTATTTGGCTCAATTAACTTTCCGAAATTTTTTGGAAAATATTCTGAAATACCACCAACATTAGAGCTAATAACCGGAGTACCCGTTGCAAAAGATTCGAGAATAACACAAGGTAAATTTTCATAATTGCTAAATAAAACAAATAGATTACATAAATTAAAAAATTCCAATAAATCTGTATGATTAACGCTATCTATGTATGAAATGTTAGTGTTTTTTAATCCTATTTTGGTGCTGTAAACCTTATACTTTATAGAGTTTTTACCAATTAAATAAAAATGAAAACCATCAATCTCATTTTGAATATTTTTAATTGAATTCAAAATACCCTTAATATTTTTATGGGAGTTATTCATATTAGATACATGTAATATATTAAATTGGGCTTTTGAAGTTGTTTTTGGTTTGAATAAATTAGTGTCAACTACATTTGGTATTGGATAATAGTTGCCTTTTAATCCAAATTTTTGCATTCCATTTGCTAAATGAATACTTACAGGAGAAATAATTGAAGCATTTCTACATATTAGTTTAGTTATCATTTTTGTAAAAAAACTAATGTTTTTATTAAGAGGCGGTTGATAATCAGTCCAATGTTCGGTTATTATATAAGGAGTTTTTTTAAACCATTTAATGCATAATGCAATTATACCTAAAGGATAAGTAATGTTATGGTGAACAATGTCAAATTTATTTATTCTTTTTATTTCTTTAAAGTAAGAATGAAAATAGAGCCATAATTTAATTAATGGATTATTAGTTTTAGGGATAAAAACGATTGTAGTATTTATATTATTTTTAGTGAAAGATAATTTCTCAACAGATTTTATATTGTTATCAGTAATAACATGAATTAATGTTACATTATGTTTGGTAGCTACAGCTTCTGCATGTCTTTGAACAAAATCTCCATTGGATGGTAAAACTCGGGAAGGATACCAACTACTTAAAAATAATATATGAAGTCTTTTATTCAATAAAAAAAGTGAATTTAAGTAACAAATATAAACACTAAAATAGTTTTTTAGGTATAGATTATATTTATATTTTTAACCAATGAAAATCAATCACATATTTTTCGATTTAGATCACACCTTATGGGATTTTGAAGCAAACTCTAATATAGCTTTTGAAACAATTTTTAAAAAGTACAATGTAGGTATAGATCTTCAAAAGTTTTTAAGTTATTACAGAGGTATTAACCAAAATTACTGGAGGTTGTACCGTAATGAAAAAATTACAAAAGAAGAACTTAGAGTAGGGAGATTGCGCGATACTTTTATTAAAATTAAACACTCTTTTGATAATCAATTAATAGATAATTTATCTATAGAATATATTGAGGTTTTACCTAACAACAATCAACTTTTTGAAGGAACTCATGAAATTTTGGAGCATTTATATTCAAAGTATAAATTGCATATTATTACCAATGGATTTAATGAAGTTCAATATAAAAAATTAGACAACTCAGGTTTAAGTAAATATTTCGATAAAATAATTACATCAGAAGATGCAGGTGTTAAAAAACCAAATCCTATAATTTTTAAATATGCATTAGAACAGGCTCAGGCTACTTCAAAAGAATCTGTGATGATTGGCGATAATTGGGAAGCTGATATTATGGGCGCTATTGATAACGGATTGGATGCTATTTATTTTAATTATGAAAAACAGTCTGTTGGAGAAAATATAAAGAGTGTACATGAGTTAATAGAACTAAAGAAATATTTATAAATTATATGTAGTTTTACTTTAAATGAGGTTTTTTATGAATCCCAGTAAAATTATAGCAACTCTTTTAATCATTTTCAGTCTTTATAGCTGTACAAAAGATGTAGATTTTAATCAACTAGATGATGCCAATATTCACACAACTTATTTAGTAACTTTAATACATTTAAACCTTACTGCCATAAAATTTTTAGATGATTTTAATAATGAAATTGAATTTACGGAAGAAAGTATTCAAGCCCCAATAGCAAATGATTCAAAATCGTATTTAGAAAAAGTAGAATTTACAGTAGTTACAAATAACACTTTTAATAGAGATTTTACGCTAAATATTATTTTTTATAATGAATTTAACGAGCCTATATATTACTTACAACCTGTAATAATTGTTCCTGAAAACTCATTGGAATTAACTACTATTATTGAAATTCCCTTGGAAGATATACCAGCAATTTATGAAACTCAATATTTTGGATTTAATTTAAAACTTTCACCAAGTGCCGATGGAAGTGTAATATCAGGCGCTGATACAACAACTATTGATTTAAAATCATCAGTAAAATTATTTTTTAACTTCAGAAAAATATGAGAAAATTTATACTAATTTTTTTTCTTATAAGCGTTGTTGGTTATACTCAAAACAAACAGGTTTTGTATGATTTTGCTGGTTTGCCTCAAACATTATTATTAAATCCGGGAGCTGAGGTTCATAATAAATATTATGTTGGTTTGCCATTGTTTTCACAGTTAAGTGTTCAAGTTGGTTTTACGGGATTCTCAGCCTATGATATTTTTGCCGATAATGGAGTAGATATCAACACTAAAATTAGAAATGCTATAAATAACTATGGAATTTCTGAATTTATGGAAATCAATCAGCAGTTGGAAGTTTTAAGTGGAGGATTCCAGTTAAAAAATAATTCATATATAAGCTTTGGTTATTATCAAGAATTTAATTTTTTAGCAAAAATGCCACGTGATATCGTCGATTTATTTTATGATGGGAATACAGATATTAACAGGCGTTATTCAATTAATAAATTGGCTGCAAGGGCTGAATTATTAGGAGTCCTTCATATTGGATTATCAAAAAGAATTAATAAAAAATGGAGAATAGGTGCCAGAGCTAAAATATACTCTAGTGTTTTTAATGCAAATTCAAAATTAAATACAGGTTCATTTTATACTGAAGAAGGTACTAATAATACGTACAAGCAACATTTAGACAATGTTAATTTTCTAATGCAAACTTCTGGAGTGTTTTTTGATAATAGTGAAGATTTAGATGCTTCTTATGTTAAAAATAAGTTCCTGTTAGGGGGTAATTTAGGATTAGGAATTGATGTGGGGTTTACACATCAATTAAAAAAACAATGGATTGTTACAGGAAGTATACAAGACATTGGTTTTGTAAAATATTCAAAAAATGTTGAATCTTTTAGCGTAAAAGGTGATTATGAAGTTGAAGGTTTTCAACTAGATTTTGACCCCAATTCCCCAGATGATTATTGGAATGATTTAAAAGAGGAATTTGATGAACGTATTGTGTTAGATACGTTATATAAAAGTTATATAGCAATGCGCCCAGTTAAATTAAACGGATCGGTTAGTTATTCTTTTGGACAAAAATATGATGAATGCAGATTTTTAATTGATCCACAATTGTATTTAAATAAAGTGGGATTTCAATTTTATTCAACAGTTGGTGCCGTACATTCATATATGGCTGCAACCTTGTTTTATGAACGAAGATTGGGGAAACACTTACAAACTAAAATAACATATACAGCAGATCCTTATTCATTTTCTAATGTGGGAGTTGGTTTGTCAACTCAGTTAGGTATTTTTAATGCCTATGTTATTGCAGATAATTTGTTGAGTTTAAATAATTTGTATGCTGCAAAAAGTTCAAGTTTTCAGCTAGGTGTAAATTTTATAATTCACAATAAAAATTAGTACATTTAGCATTGTCAAAATAAAGAGAGTTTAGTACATCTCAAAAAATAAACATTTATGAACAAATCATTTTCAATCAGTTTTCTTTTAATATTTTATTGTTCAATACTATTTGCTCAAAATAATATTAATTCATATAAATATATTTTAGTTCCAAAGCAGTTCGAATTTCAAAAATTAGAAGATCAATATCAATTAAATTCATTAACAAAATTTTTATTTAATAAGGCAGGTTATACCGTTTTATTTACAGATGAAAATTATCCGGTAGATATAGCCACTAACAGTTGTTTGGGATTAAAAACAAAAGTAAATGATAACTCTAGTTTCTTAAAAACTAAAACTAATATTGAATTATATGATTGTTATAACAACTTAGTGTACGCTACAAAAGAAGGAGTTTCCAAAGAAAAAGATTATAAGATAGCCTATCACGAAGCTATAAGAAATTCTTTTACTGAACTTAGCGAATTAAATTACACGTATGCTCCTGTAATTGTTGCAACTAAAGAAGAAGTTGCTATTCCAGTAGCAATTGAAACACCTAAAATTAAAAAAGCTGTAGAAGTAAAAGAAGTAATTACAAAACCAATTACTGAAGAAGTTATACCTATTGTTGAAAACAAAAAAATTAAGGTTGTTGAAGTTATTAAATCAATACCGTTAAACAAAGTTGACAATTCTATAAAAACAATTGAAGGTAAATTTCATTTTAACAATTGGGGAACTAGTACCATTTCAATAAAAGAAGATTACTATGTCGTGGTTGGAGGAGATGAGAATTTTGAATTTGCTACTATTTATAAAACATCAAAACCAACTGTATTTATTATAAAATGGCTTGCTTATAAACAACCTCAATTATTGGTAATTGATAATAAAGGGAATTTAGAAGTTGATTCTGAAAATGGTGTAACTATTTATCAACGATTAGATTAATTGGGCTAAAGCCTGTGTCAATTGAAATGAATTATTTACAGTTAAATTGCTCCAGATTTTGAATTGCCTCCAGATTTATCTGGAGGATATAATAAATCAGCATTCAATTGGCTTTAGCCAAACAAATTAATCATTAAATTTTTTAAATTTATATGTACCCATAAACTCCTCATATTCTTCTTGAAATGATTTTGTACTATGGTGTTTTTCTTGATTTTTAATATAAGTCCGAACTTTATTTACCATAGATTCAGAAACTGAAACAGCAAAATATTCATTTTGCCATTCAAACTTTTGATTCATAATGTTTTTTTTATTTATCCAATAGGAAGATTCACCTTTTATCAATTGCATTGTTTTTTGGATAGTTTGGTCAATACCTAATGAGACTAAACAATGACAATGATCTTTATATCCGTTAATATAATCAATATATATTCCCTTTCCTTTCGCATTTTCTTTAATATGCTGCCATACATTTTCTCTGAGCTCTTTTGTAGATAGAAATGGTTTTCTATTTTTAGTGCTCCAAACAAAATGAATATATACTTTTATATATGGCATGGTATGGTTAGGGATTTAGGATAATGTAATTTGCGATTTTTATTAAAATTAATCTTTTTTGATATAAGTTTATAATTATAAAGAATAAATATTTTTAAGGATTAATTAGGCTAAAGCCAATAGTAGAGTATATCTTAATCATAGGCTAAAGCCTATGG
>TARA_R110001583_G_scaffold7158_4_pt1 | contig 23958 bp, 20 predicted proteins | sample TARA_R110001583 | Tara Oceans TARA_R110001583 (sample SAMEA4398432) | marine metagenome | biome: Polar Biome; feature: [MES] marine water layer (ENVO:01000295) within the mesopelagic zone...; material: water (ENVO:00002006), including particulate matter (ENVO:01000060) such as...... | reverse complement strand
TTTTAAAAAACTGTCGACGGGTATTTGTCGGCATTTCACCTAATTGATTAACTGATTGTGTAGACTTTATGTCTTTCATACTATAGTCCTAAATCCATATCTTAAAAAATGCTGGTTAACAGTATTCTTGTACTTATCGTCAACAGTTATTTAAAGTAATTGCAACATTGTAGTTTATTCTTATAGTAAGCAATATTCATACCAGAATAAAAAAAGCACACACTAACAAGGTGCTAACAAGGTGCAGATGTTGTTTATAATTCATAATGATATAAGTGTAAAAAAAATAGACACTTATATCTCGTGTTTTATGCTTTTATTTGATAAAACTTTTTATACCAACAGACAAACTCTTCAACCCCTTTTTCCACACTCATTGACGGCTTATAATTAGTTACTTTAAATAAGTCATCAACATCAGCATAAGTTTGATAAACATCGCCCGGCTGCATTGGCATTAGGTTTTTATTGGCGGTAACACCCAGAGAGCTTTCTAAAGATTGAATGAAATCAAGAAGTTTAACTGGATTACCATTACCGATATTAAATATTTTATAAGGCGCAGAACTAGTAGCAGCCGAATTACCCTCAACTGACCAATCATTATTTTTCTGAGGAATAATATCCTGAATTCTTATAATTCCTTCTACGATATCATCAATGTAAGTGAAGTCTCTACGCATATCGCCATTATTATACACATCAATACTGTCTCCATTAACAATCGCTTTGGTAAACTTAAATAAAGCCATGTCTGGTCTACCCCATGGACCATAGACCGTAAAGAATCTCAAACCCGTGGTTGGAATATCATACAAATGAGAGTAAGTGTGGGACATTAACTCATTAGACTTCTTAGTGGCCGCATAGAGTGAAATGGGGTGATCAACGCTATCAGAAGTAGCAAATGGAATTTTGCTGTTTAAGCCATAAACTGAACTTGAAGAGGCATAAACTAAATGTTGTACGTTGTTATTACGACAGCCTTCCAATATTGTTAAATGGCCGATTAAATTAGAGTCGGCATAAGCCATAGGGTTATCAATAGAGTAGCGAACACCTGCTTGAGCGGCTAAATGTATAACACGGTTAAATTTTTCTTGAGCAAAAAGTTGAGCAATGCCTTCTCTATCAGCAAGATCTAGCTTAATGAATCTAAAAGAGTTGTATTTTTTAAGCTCATTTAAGCGCGCTAATTTTAAATTAACATCGTAATAATCATTTAAGTTATCAATACCAATGGCTTCATGGCCTTGTTCACATAAACGTTGCACTACATGAAAACCTATAAAGCCTGCTGCGCCAGTCACTAAAAATTTCACATTTTTTCCTAATATTTAAGATTGGTTATGTTCTTTCCCTGAGCCTAACGAAGGCTCAAATTAACAGACATTATGTTTTTTTAATGCTCTCACCACGGCCGATACCGTAATAAGAAAAACCACGCTCTTTAAGTAAGACTGGATCATATAAGTTGCGACCATCAACAATCACCTTATGTGCTAATTTTTTGGCGATCAAGTCAAAATCTGGTGCTCTAAATTGACTCCACTCTGTGCAAACTACTAATGCGTCAGCTCCATTTAAAGCTGATTCTTTTGTACCAACCAGTGACAAATCCTCTCTTGAGCCATAAATACGCTGACATTCTTCCATAGCCTCTGGATCATAGGCTTGTACTTTTGCACCAGCTTGCCATAGTGCTTCCATAAGCACCATCGCTGAGGCTTCACGCATATCATCTGTTTGTGGTTTAAAAGACAATCCCCAAAGGGCAATAGTTTTACCCGCTAAATCGCCGTTGAAATAAGACTGTAAATTTTTAAACAATTTTTGTTTCTGTGCGTAATTGACTGATTCAACCGCCTCTAATAAGGCAGGTTTATAATCAATACCATGGGCAGTACGAACTAACGCTTGTACGTCTTTAGGAAAACATGAACCACCATAACCACAGCCAGGATAAATAAACTGATAACCAATGCGAGAATCTGAGCCAATGCCATGGCGTACTGCTTCAATATCGGCACCTAATAACTCAGCTAGGTTAGACATTTCATTCATAAAACTAATTTTGGTTGCTAACATACAGTTCGCTGCATATTTAGTTAATTCAGCCGAACGTACATCCATGAAAATCATGCGGTCATGGTTGCGGTTAAATGGGGCATATAACTCACGCATTGCGGCTTGTGCTGTTTCACTATCAGTACCTACCACGATACGATCGGGCTTCATACAATCACTAACAGCAGCGCCTTCTTTTAAAAACTCAGGATTAGAGACAACATCAAATTCAAGGTCAACTTTCCGAGAAGAAAGAACAGAGAATATTTTAGCTGATACTTTATCTGCCGTGCCAACAGGTACTGTTGATTTGTCGATTATGATCTTTGGCTCTGTCATGTACGTGGCAATAGTTTCTGCCACGGCAAGTACATATTTTAAGTCAGCTGAGCCGTCTTCATCAGGAGGGGTACCTACCGCAATAAATTGCATTTTTCCATGCTCAACACCGGCTTTAGCATCAGTAGTGAACTTTAGTTGACCACTTTTGTAAGTTTCCTCGACTAAAGGTGTTAAACCTGGTTCATAGATAGGAATTAAGCCTTTTTTAAGGTTATCAACTTTTGTTTGATCTATATCGACACAAACCACATCATGACCAACAGAAGCTAATACTGCGGCCTGCACTAAACCGACATAACCAATTCCAAAAACTGTAACTTTCATTATTTTCCTTAAATGATGATAACCAACTTATAATACTATTGAATATAGCGCTTTTATAGTCTTTTTTCTATCGATAAGCTTTATTTTGCGACAATTTTTTTTGCTATATGAAACATGATTTTTGGCATTAGCCCTGCGTTACCAAATGGTCGCCATGTTTTTTTGTATTTATTGCGGTATGCATCAAAGTGAAGTCCGTAGGGCGCTGCAATTATTTCGCCGCGACCCAGTAATATTTTAAGTGCATAAGTTTCTGCAATTCCGGCACAAAGATTAACAGCCATAGCGGTTGAAGGACCACGTTTTTCTTTAAAACTAACACGGCTTTGATCTACTAAATATGGACGCTGTAACATGGCAGGTGATAATCCGATTAAAAACTGAATGAGTTGATCTTCCTCAGTTTTTTTATCTTCAAAACGAAAATACTCTTCGTAGGTCATTTTACCTGGCATAAAACAGAGAAAAGCGGCTCCCATGCCAAGAGGGGCGGCTGTAATTACCGGGATGTTTTTTTCATAGCATTTCTTAAAGACTGTTTTTCTGGCTTGCAGAGCAAAGAAATCAAGTGCGTCGACATATAAATCGACACCCTCTAGGAATTCATCTACATTGTGTTCAAAAATGCCATCAGGAAAAGATTTGATATTCGCCTCAGGATTTATATCACGCGCCATGCGTTCCATAACATCAACCTTTTGTTCTCCTAAGGTTGACATAAACGCCCCGGATTGACGGTTAAAATTATGCACTTCAAAATCATCAAAATCAGAAATGTAAAAATTTCCGACACCTAATCTTGCTAAGGTTAGTAAATGTACACCACCCACACCACCAGCACCCGCTATGGCCACTTTTTTTCCTCGAAGAATTTGCTGCTCTTCATCTGTCACCCAGCCAATATTTCTTGAAAAAGCCTTTTCATAGTTAAACATTCCATGCCCCTTTGCTTAAAGTTATCTTAACAATCATAGAAATAAGATTCTAACCTACAGATGATATTATAAATATACATCTTAATCAGTGTATTAAGTAGGTAGTGTTTGTTTTAATTTCGTTTTAAAAACAGCCGTAATGCTTTATTATCATAGAATAACTATTCTTTTGCTAATGGAATGACAATGAACCAAGTAAACTCAATTACACTACCTATATCACCTATAATTATGTGTGGTGGTAGCGGTACCCGCCTTTGGCCACTATCTCGCGCACAATTTCCGAAGCAGTTTTTACCTTTAGTTAATGACACTAGCATGTTGCAAGACACTTTGGCTCGCTTACCTAGTCAGCATCAAGCGCCTGTATTTATCTGTAATGAAGACCATCGTTTTTTAGTAGCTGAGCAGGTTAAGCAAACGAACAGCGCCAAATCGACTATTTTACTTGAGCCTAAAGGGCGAAATACTGCACCAGCAGTCGCATTAGCCGCGCTCAATGCGTTAACTAATAATGACGATACTTTGTTGTTGGTGTTAGCGGCAGATCATGTCATTAACGACACTGAAAAATTTCATCAAGCGATTAGTATTGCGGCTATGTCTGCTCAGCAAGGTAAGTTAGTGACTTTTGGTATTGTGCCAACCCATGCTGAAACGGGTTATGGATATATTCAAAAGGGTTGTAAACAAGAGGGGCCGCAAGGTGGTAACTCAGAGCATGAGACATTTCAAGTAGCAAAATTTGTTGAAAAACCTGATGTCGAAACGGCACAAAGTTACTTAGATTCGGGCGACTATTTGTGGAATAGCGGTATGTTCCTCTTTAAAGCGAGCCGTTATATAGAAGAATTAGAAAAATTCAGACCTGATATTTTGTCTGCCTGTAGAGCGTCAATGGCGAAAGTAGAAAAAGATCTAGACTTCACTCGTCCTGATAGAGAGTCATTTCTACAATGTGCTGAAGAGTCTATTGATTATGCAGTAATGGAAAAAACTGAAGATGCTATTGTTGTTCCACTTGATGCAGGCTGGAGTGATGTTGGCTCCTACTCAGCACTTTGGGAAGTTTGTCAGAAAGATGCCCAACAGAATGTTATCAGGGGTGATGTTATTGCTCACGATACAAGCAATAGTTATATCCATAGCGAAAATAAATTGATAGCCACGCTTGGTGTTGATAATTTGGTCATAATTGACACGCCTGATGCTGTGTTAATTGCCAACAAAGATAAAGTTCAAAATGTTAAAGAAATTGTAAATGAGCTTAAAGCGAAACAACGTAGTGAAAGTACTATTCACCGTGAAGTTTATCGCCCCTGGGGGAAATACGATAGTGTTGATAATGGCGAACGCTTTCAAGTGAAACGTATTACCGTTAATCCGGGCGCTAAACTTTCAGTGCAGATGCATCATCACCGTGCAGAACATTGGATCATTGTCTCAGGTACCGCAAAAATCACGCTTGATGAGAAAACTTTTTTATTAAGTGAAAATCAATCGACTTATATTCCTATTGGTGTGGTTCATGCGTTAGAAAACCCAGGGAAATTACCATTAGAGATGATTGAAGTGCAATCAGGTAGTTATTTGGGTGAAGATGATATTATACGTTTTGAAGATAAATATGGTCGAGTGAAATAATGACAATGAAAGAATTAACTTGTTTTAAAGCCTACGATATTCGCGGCAAACTTGGCGAGGAGCTAAATACTGAGATAGCTTACCGAATTGGTCGCGCTTTTGCTCATCACACAAAAGCTAAAAAAGTAGTCGTGGGAGGCGATGTCCGTTTAACGAGTGAAGAGCTGAAATTAGCACTTGCCAATGGCTTAATGGACGGTGGTACAGATGTTATTGATCTAGGTTTATGTGGTACGGAGCATATTTACTTTGCTACAAGTCATTTAAATTGTGATGGGGGTATTGTAGTTACGGCTAGCCATAACCCTATCAATTACAATGGGTTGAAACTCGTACGAGAACACTCTAAACCTATCAGTGGTGACACGGGGCTTTTTGACATTAAAGCCTTGGCCGAAGAAAACAACTTTAGTGATGTTGAGCGCAAAGGTAAGATAACCGACTATGATATTACTCAGTCTTATACTGAACATTTATTAACCTATGTTGATACCGATAACTTTTCTTTATTAGGCTATTCATTAGATAAGCCGTTAAAATTGGTGGTCAATGCGGGTAATGGCACTGCAGGTCCGGCAATTGATGCCATCGAGGCTGCTTTTAATCAACTACAAGTACCCATTGAGTTTATTAAAGTGCATCATCAACCGGATGGAAATTTCCCTAATGGCATTCCTAATCCACTTTTAATTGAAAATAGGGCAGCGACACGTGATGCGGTTATTAAGCATAAAGCAGACATGGGGATTGCTTGGGATGGCGACTTCGACCGTTGCTTTTTGTTTGATGAACAAGGTGAGTTTATTGAAGGTTACTATATTGTTGGCTTGTTAGCCGAGAACTTTTTAGCTAAGACAATGGATGCCAATGGTTCACCACAGAAAATAATCCATGATCCGCGTTTAACGTGGAATACTATCGATATTGTTGAGCAAAGTGGTGGCCAAGCGGTTCAAAGTAAAACCGGCCATGCTTTTATTAAAGAGCGTATGCGCAGTGAAGATGCGATTTATGGCGGCGAAATGAGTGCGCATCATTATTTTCGCGATTTCTTCTATTGTGACAGTGGTATGATTCCTTGGTTGTTAATTGCTGAATTGACTTGTTTACGCAAACAGCCTTTATCTAGTTTAGTCAAAGCACGTATTGAAGCGTATCCCTCATCGGGTGAAATAAATAACAAAATTGTAGACCCTAAAAAGGCTATTGCTAGAGTACTTGAATGTTATCAAGCAGATGCGCAAGTAATAGATAAAACTGATGGCATTAGTATGGAATTTGATAATTGGCGTTTTAATTTACGCAGTAGTAATACCGAGCCTGTGGTACGTTTAAATGTTGAATCTAAAGGTGATAAAGCGTTAATGGAAAAGAAAACACAAGAAGTGTTAGCGTTATTGTTACAGTAAAATTGGTTGGTTACTCGATAAAGACAAGGTGTAACGATTAAAACTCAAAACAGGAAAGCTAAATGAATTTTTTTAAATTTATAGTTTGTGCCAGTATTATCTTGGCTGTATCAGCTTGTGGAAATAACGAAACGTCACAAACACATATTGCACAAGCAGAGAAATTGTTGATGGAGAAACAAAACTCATCGGCAATTATTGCATTAAAAAATGCGATTAAATTAGATGTAAAAAATGCCAAAGCGAGGTTTTTACTCGGTCGTTTGTATCTTGCCTCTGGTGATGGTTACAGTGCAGAGAAAGAATTAGAACGAGCGTTGGAATTAAAGTATGACGCGAATAAAACACTACCTTTACTCGCCCGTGCTTATATGCTCAACGAATCAGATGAGGATATTTTCTCACTTGAAAAAGAAGCTAAGTCGTTAACTCAATCAAGTAAAATACAGTTTTTAGCATATAAAACTATTGCGGCTTTGCGAGCCGATAACGAAAAACTTGCGAGTGAAACGGTTGAATTGGCAATGTCGATTTCTAACTCTGAAGGTTATAGCCTGTTAGCGAGTGCTTACTTAGAGTTTGCTAAGAAAAATACGGCTCATGCCGCTACTTTGGTGGGACGTATTCTAACGGCAACACCTGACAATGCCGATGCGCTTATGCTACAAGGTCAAATAGCTATAGTTGAAAAAAATTATTCACAAGCCATCATTAGTTTTGAAAAATACTTTGCGTTGCAGCCTAACTCCAAAAAAGTGCAATTATTTATTGCTGACGCCTTATTAAAAAATGGCCAATATTCAGAAGCTGAGGCTATTGCTGATAGTATTTTAGCTCGCATCCCTAATCAGCCTTTTTTGCAATATATCAAAGCGATGGCTCGCTTTGAAGTAAAAGCTTATAAAGCGGCGAGCCATTTTTCTGGTTTATCACTGGCTTCAGGTTTTAACTCTTTTAGCTTAAAGCTGGTTGCTGGTGCTAGTGCTTTTTACCTCCAAAATTATGAGCAATGTCATTTACATTTAAAAGATGTAATCAAGTATTTACCGGATGATCATGCAGCACGGAAAATGCTTGCTATAAGCCAATTACAGTTAGGATTCATTGAAGATATTAGCGAAACCTTAGGTGACTATAAGTCGTCTAACGAAAACAATACCCAGTTTTTAGCTGCGCTAAGTTATGAATTGATGGAACTTGGCGCTTATGAAAAAGCCAAAGAGCTGGCAAGGCATGTCACAGATGCGCCTGAAATAAGTGCTGAGCAAAGTGCGCGGGCCGGTATCTTGAAATTAATGATGAACGACCCGTCAGGTATCGAAAATTTAGAATTGGCCTTACAGCAAAACCCAGAGTTGATTTCTGCCGAGCTTGCCTTGGCATTTGCTTCTATTAAAGCAGGTGATTTGGCCAGAGCAGATGAGATAGCCAATAAATGGTTAAAACAATATCCAACTAAGGCAGGGGGCTACAACTTGAAAGCCACTATTGCGTTTGCACAAAATAAACTAGCACAAGGACAAGCAGCATTAGAGCAAAGCCTAAGGTTAGAGCCAAATAATGTTTACGCATTAACTGAAATGGTGAAATTGGCCAGCTATCAGAAGAAACCAGCTAAAGCCAAAGCGCTTACCGAAGAGGCGATTGTTGCGCACCCCTTTAATATTAAAGCATTAGCGCAATATTTTGAATTTCATAAAAATGAAGAAGGCTTGCAGGTGCTTATAAAAGCGCAACAAGATAATAAAGCGAATATTAACTATGGTGTTTTATTAGCTGACGCTTTGATTCAGTTAACTCAATATAAACATGCAAGCGAAATATTAGCGGCTTATCAGCTTAATACTAAAACACCAAAACGTTATTGGCAGTTAATGTTGATTGCTAATGCTAAACAAGAAGATGCACAAGACGTGTTCTTAATTTTAGATAAATGGCGTAAAAATAACCCTTATCATATCGAGCCTGTTTTATTATTGGTAAATTATTGGGCTGCTAAAAAGCTACCCGATCGTGCTTTAAGTGTTTTAAAGCGCAGTTTTAAAGAACATCCCAATAACTTGATGCTACATTTGGTTAAAATGCAGGTATTACTAAATAGTAATCGTTCAAGTGAAGCGAGAAGTCTATTCAAAGAGCTCTCATCATTTGATTTCAATAAAGACGTAAAGGCAGGAATTGAAGGACGTATTTTACTGTTGGAGCGAAATTTTTCTGCAGCAGTACCCAAGTTAAAGCAGCAATACGAAGCGAAGACGAGTGAGCAAGGTGTCACTTTTCTAGCGTACGCACTTGAAGGAAATAACCAAAAACAAGCGGCAATAGAACTACTTGAAAGTTATTCATTAGAACATGGTCAGCAGCCAAGAGTTAGCTTAAGTTTAGCCAATATGTATTTATCTACCGATGAGAATAAGGCTATTATTGAGTATGAAAACTTATTAAAAATACAGCCTAATAATATTGTGGTATTGAATAACTTATCTTGGCTGTATATGGAGAAAAGTCTCTTTTCAAAGGCATTAATGTATGCAAAAAAAGCGTATTCTGTGTCAGCCGACATCCCTAATGTGGTTGATACTTATGCTCAGGTTTTATTAAAATCGGGTGATAAAGTAGCAGCTCTCGTAAAAGCTGAACAAGCGTATAAATTATCAAAGGCGGGAGATGTAGATATCGCGCTGAACTTTGTCGAAACGTTATTGGCGAATAATGATAAAGAGCAAGCGAAAAAAATACTATTAGAAATTAGCACTAAAACTAAAGTACAAAAAGCAAAACGTCAGCAGCTATCAGCACAATTAATGTAACTGCTTATAATAAAACCAAGACACTCAGGCTAACTATTCCCCGAGCATCCTAGGTTTATTGAAGGGTTATTTTGACTTTAATTCATCTAATTGTTCAGAAACATCATGTCCAATGGCTTTATAAAGATTTTGAAAGCCGGGTGATAGGTTAGACAAAAACATTTCTGGGTTGATGTAGTATGGTGCTCTTAGGCCGTGATAGTCTATTGGTTCACCAAGTTGGTGGAACTTAATACCAACAAATTTCATACTGCGAGCTAAGCGAGGCTCCATCATGACATAAACATGTCTGATACCGGTCTCTATTGCCATTGTTGCTGCCGCCATATATAAGCCAATAGCAATAAAAGGAAAGCATCGTAGCTCAACTTCAGAATAATTACTTTCTTGAATAACACCCGTACCAGAGCCTTTAAATTGATCTGTTTTACGACGTCTAAAATCTGACTTTACCGCTAAGCGAGATATTTCACAAATTTCACTTCTATTAAAGCGGCTAGGGTGGAGGTTTTCATCAGTAATTGAATCTAGGCAAAATTTTTCAATGGGTAAAAATTGTCCTTCTTTTTCAATTCTGACCACACGCACACAGCTGGTATAAATATTTGAAGGTTTATGTTTGATTAAGGAAAAAATAGATTGTTCATCAAATTCATCTTTTTCTTGGCCACCCTCTTTTATTTCTTCAAAGGCAAGTTCTTCACAGTAAACATTATGGCGTATTTTAAATGCTTCTTCCTTGAGAATATTGCTTACGGCTACTTGGGGCTCTAAAAACTGGGTAAAATGCTCTGCTATATTATAAGCATCATGACTTACTTTCATCGAGACGATTTTTTTTGTTATATCGCCGATAATGGGTGTATTTAGCAGGCGTTTGTTCCAGTTCATTTAATATCCATTTTATCGTATTGGCATTTAGGGTCACCATAGTGACCGGTCATTTAACTACTGTTACAAAATCACATAAATTATCATACCAAAAATCGGATGATTTAGAATCAATTATAGTTTAATTTGTCATATTATCTTTTGCTCTAAATATTGGCTGTATAACTGGGGATGTTTTGGTTTTCATCGGAACAATTTCTAATGCGGTTTGGTAGCCGATATCAAATAGTCGTAATTTTTGTTCGTCATTCATAGAAAAGTCTACACCGGAACATTCCCCAGTATTGATAACAATAGTATTATGCCAAAAAGCGTCGTTAATATACTCTCGTGAAATAGTGGTCATAAAGGTGCGAATAAGTAAGGTTATGTAATCAAAGATAGGAAAGTAACGATTAGTTTCTAGTTCGTCATATTCATATTCACTTCTAAGTCTGAAGCACATTACCGGCGTACCATCGTTAGCCCAATTTCGATGTAGAGCATCTTCAGATAATATGCTGCCATCAACCATTAGGTGTTTTCCAAACGGTTTAAAACTAAAAACGAGTGGAATAGACATAGAAAAGCGGACGGCCTCCGACACTTTCATATGGGGCGTGTTTTCTTGATTGAAAATAACAGGTTTACCACTTTTTACATCGGTAGCCACCAGGTGTAGTTTCATATTCATCTGGGAAAATGTTTTACCTTGTAGATGTTTATCAACCCATTTTTCAAATACATCTCCGGAACTTAAGCCGCCGTTGCGTATTAGCTTGAATAAAGAAAAACCAGTAAATTGAGTATAGTTAGTGGTTAATGCAATTTCTTTTATTTCCTCAATAGAAAGGCCGGAAGCAAATAAACTCGCGATAATACTGCCACCTGATACGCCAACAATATTATCAAATTGTATTTGTAGTTTGTTTAATGCGTGCAACACACCAAGATGGGCAGGTAAACGTGTTCCTCCACCAGCAAGTATGGGAACAATCTTTTCAGTCATGCTATTTCTCCGTAGTATAATTTATTATGGCTGATATCTAAAAGTTTGCCCACTGAAATAGATCCAAATGGTATTATATTTAAAACAGAATTTAGAATATAAGATTGGAAGAATAAAATGTTTAAAAAAGTATTAATTTTATTGTCAGTTTTCAGCTTGCTATATATTATCCCAGTAAAAGCCGAATTTGTTGATGTGGTAGCAAAAATAAAACCTTCGGTGGTTGGCATTGGTATTCATACCCCCACCAGTAGACCACAAAATATATTGCGCGGTACCGGTTTTGTTATTGGTGACGGACATTACGTCATTACCAATGCTCATGTGTTGCCCACGGAACTTGATGAACGTTTATTGCAAAAAATGGCGGTGTTTATTGGTTCAGGAAAAAACGCTAAAGTGAGATACGCCAAAATTATAGCCACGTCAGACTTATATGATCTGGCAATATTGAAAATATCTGGTTCGCCTTTACCTGCGATGAGTTTGGCCGATAATACAATTCGTCCTGACGGCAGTTATATTGCGTTTACCGGTTTTCCTATTGGTGGTGTTTTAGGTTTATACCCCGTTACACACCGAGGTATTATTTCCAGTACTACGCCAACGGTGATACCCGCACAAACAGCAGGGCAGATTAATTTAAAAATGTTAAAACGCATGCGAAATCCTTATTCTGTTTATCAACTCGATGCGACAGCATACCCAGGCAATAGTGGTAGTGCTATGTATGATATGAAAACAGGCGAGGTATTGGGAATTATAAATAAAGTATTTGTCCAAAGTACTAAAGAAACTATTATTAGTCATCCCAGTGGTATTACCTATGCTATCCCAGTGAAATATTTACACAAAATTTTGAAAGAAAATAATATTAAGTGGTAACTGGTTCGCTAATCGCTAATCGCTAATCGCTAATTGCATCTGATCCTTTGTTGGTATTTTATACAAAACTGATAGAGGCACTAGCTCAATATTTTTTTGTTGTAATGTTGGGATTAGGCGCAGTAACGCTTGAATAGTTTCAGGATGCGGATGAGCAATAGCAATGGCAGTGCGTTGACTTTGGGCATGTTTAATTAAAGATTGAAATTGTTTATTGATATAGTCTTCAGTTAATTGATTGTCTAAAAAAACATGACGACCTTTTACCGGTACCCCAAATTTTCTAGCAATAATACTTGCTTTGGAATAAGGGCTAGTTTTACTGTCTAAAAATAGTAAGTGATGTTGTTTGAGAAAGCCCATAGTCCAAGACATGGGTTCGGCCAGTTGCGTTAAATAGCTACCCATGTGGTTATTAATACCTATGGCAAAAGGTATTTCGGCTAAAGATTTATTCAAGCTAGCCTGAATTTCTGCTTTATTCATGGTGCTAGTTAGTGCACCAGGGCCTAATTTTTTACCATTTTCAGCTTCCATTGGAATATGAAGTAATACTTCTTTGTTGTTGGCGTTGGCCTTCATTGCCAGTTTTTTACCATAAGGCGTGTGGGGTAAAACAGAATAGGTGATAGCGCCAGGTAATAGCAGTACTTGTTTGTCGGTGTATCGATAACCTATATCATCAATTACAATGGCGATACGTGCTGGTTTTTCTTGCGCGGATGCGGCAGATAAAAAGGTAGTAATGGAGAAAATGACAAGAAGAAAAAACGTCGATACAGCTGAAATCATTTTGTTTTTATTTATCAATATGGTGGGTGTTAAAGCATATCACTTCGTTTTATGTTTGTCGCGCCTCCTCCCTTCGATAGGCTCAGGGCGAACGGGGATAGACAACCGCCGAACATCCTGAGCGCGAAGCAGTCGAAGGGCGACATGCTCAGGGTAAGCGGAGACATTGATCAAAAAAATTACCTACACCAAAGTTTGGGGTTTACTGCTTTACCTTGATGACGAATTTCAAAATAAAGCCCGGCTTGATCTTGTCCACCACTCTGACCCACTAGAGCAATAGGCTCACCAGTTTCTACTCTATCGCCAACAGACTTTAATAAGGCTTGATTATGGGCATATAAACTCATATAACCATTGCCGTGATCAATAACGATTAATAAACCATAGCCTTTTAACCAGTCTGAAAATAAAATAGTCCCATTATGTATCGTTTGTACTTCTCTACCAATAGGGGCACCAAGTAACACTCCTTTCCATTTTAGATAGCCTTGTTTTCGACTACCAAAACTGCGTAAAATCCGTCCTTTTACCGGCCAAGATAATTTACGTTTTAATTTACTTAACCCCATCAAATCAACTTCCGCACGAATAAGCGCAGTAAGCTTTTGCAAAGCGGCGGTTAGGTTGGCTTCTTCAGCTTTTAATTTAGTCAATTTTTGTTTACTTGATAATAACTTTTTACTTAAAGACGCTAAGGTTTCACTTCGTTTATCTTTATTTTCACTTAAGCTTTTTTCTTGTTTTTGCTGATTTACTTTTAATATTTTTAATTTCGCAACTTGTTCCTGATGTTGCGTAGTCACTTGCATTAATTGGGTAATGGTTGCTTCAAATTTATCAATTTCCTTAATGCGGGCTTTGTTTAAATATTGATAATAACTAATGGTGCGTTGAATCTTTTCACTTTTATCTTGGTTTAACACTAACTTCAAATAATCATGCTGGCCAGAAGTATAAGCTGAGCGAAGCTGTTGGGCGAGTAGGCGTTCTTGTCTATTTTTTTGTGCAGTTAATTGTTGCTTTTCTTTGCTAAAGGTCACTATTTTTTTATTGGTTAGGTTGAGCTGTTGATCGGTGTCACTGATGGCTTTTGCTGCTTTGGCGATAGCTAGATCATCATTTTTTAGCTGTTGCTCTAAGGTTGCTCGATTTTTATTGGTGTTAAATATATTCGATTCTTGCTGGGCAATAGCTTGTTGGACATCATTGAGTTTACGGGTGTTTTGTTGCTGTGATTTTTCATGATTAGTAGTGTCAGCAGCCATACTAAAGCCGACAAAAATTAAGCTGCTTAGGATAACTAAGCAGCTTAATAATTTACCAAATACTTGCATGGCGTTGAATGACGATTTTAACATTAAATTATGAGTTATTATTATTTTGTAATTCTCATTAGTGTGACGTATTAATCAAGTTGCATCAATACCGAGCCAGTCATTTCTTCTGGTTGCTCCATTGCCATTAAATGTAATAATGTTGGCGAAATATCACTTAATGTTCCTGTTGATGCAGGTGTTGCTTTTCTTCCAACATAAATCAATGGCACCGGTTCACAAGTATGCGCGGTATGTGCTTGGCCTGACTCTTCATCAAGCATTTTTTCGGCATTACCATGATCGGCGGTAATCAAGCACTCACCGCCCGCTTTTTGTAAAGAATCAACGACACGCCCTACACAAGTATCAACTGCTTCACACGCTTTTACTGCCGCATCAAAATCACCTGTATGGCCAACCATATCGCCATTAGGATAATTACAAACGATAAAGTCATATTCGCCACTTTCAATGGCTGCAACTAACTTATCGGTGAGTAGTGTTGAATTCATTTCGGGCTGTAAATCATAGGTGGCCACATCAGGAGAAGGGACTAAAATACGTTGTTCACCCTCAAAAGTATCTTCCTGCCCACCACTAAAGAAAAATGTAACGTGGGCATATTTTTCAGTTTCAGAAATACGTAATTGGGTTTTGTTATGTTTAGCAAGCCATTCACCCATTACATTATCTAAGGGTTGTGGTGCAAAAGCACAAGGAGCATCAATATCAGCGGCATATCGAGTTAACATAACAAAGTCACTAATGGCCGGTGTTTTCTTACGAGTGAAACCTGTGAAGTCTGCTTCGGTGAAGCAGCGACTAAATTGTCGGGCACGATCGGCTCTAAAATTCATAAAAATCAAGGCATCACCATCATTAACTTCAATCGCTTCACCCGCATTATTGAGTATGGCACTTGCACTAACAAATTCATCATTTTCATCACGCTCGTATGCACTTTCTAACGCAGATAAAGCATCGTTATATTGATATTTACTTATCCCCGATACCATTAAATCATAGGCTGTTTCAACACGATCCCAACGTTGATCTCTGTCCATGGCAAAGTAACGCCCGATAACAGAGGCAATTTGTCCTTCACCAGTGGTGTCAGCAAAAAGTTGCTCAAATTTATGTTGAGCTTTTTCTAATGAGGCTTTCGCACTTCGTGGTGGCGTATCTCTACCATCTAAAAAGGCATGCAAATATATTTTATCTGCACCACGATTTTTAGCCAGTTCCATCATGGAAAAAATGTGTTCTTCATGGCTATGTACACCGCCGGGCGAAAGTAAGCCAAAAATATGAACTGCTTTGTTTTTCTCTACTGCTTTGTCTACCGCATTACATAATGCTGGTGTTTGTGGAAACTCACCGTCGTTAATGGCTTTAGTGATGCGAGTGAAATCTTGATAAACCACACGACCCGCACCTAAATTGACATGTCCTACTTCAGAATTACCCATTTGACCGTCAGGTAAACCCACCGCCATACCGGAGGTTTGAATAAGCATGTTAGGATAATCACTTTTGAGTGTGTCTAGTATTGGGGTATTAGCTGCTTGGATTGCATTAGAGCTACTTTGTTCACGATAGCCCCAGCCATCCAAAATGATTAAAACGGTCGGTTTCTTATTCGCCATAACTGCAGTGCCTTGTAATTTTCGCTGAGTAGGAACAACTCAATCGATTTGGTGTAAATTTAGTTGCCGTTATTGTATACCCAAACGAGCATTTATTTAAGCAAGAAATAATTCATCAGTACTTACCATATCGATGTTATTTAGATGTTATCCCAAGATACAGAAAACTTGGATATTTGAAGTATCATCTATAAACTCGCTATTCCAACTCACTTGGGTATAATGTGGCGATTTTACTATTTATCACCATCTTTATTATTTACCGAAAGAGTCACTATTTATGGAACAATTTATTACTTTTGCTACCAACAACAATATGTTAAGTGCAGCTTGGGTTGCCCTTGTCGTTGCTATTATCGTGATTACGATTAGAATTCAAATGTCACCGATTAAACAAATTAGCCCACAAGATTTAACTTTTTTAATGAATAGAGAAGAAGGCGTCGCCCTTGATATTCGTAGCGAAAAAGACTTTAACACCAATCATATTCTTGATGCGGTTGGTTTGACTAATGAAAAAATCATCAAAAATGGCTTTACTAGCCTTGAAAAGCACAAAGAAAATCCCATCATTGTTGTATGCAGTGCCGGTATTAGTGCGGTAAAAGTTGCTACTAATTTACATAAAGCGGGCTTTTCCCGTGTGAGTGTATTGAAAGGTGGCATGGGTGCATGGACTGGTGCGGGTTTACCGGTAACTAAAAGGTAGAGTTTTTATGGCCAAAATTGAAATATACACTAAATCTTACTGTCCATTTTGTACTCGAGCGATCGCCTTACTTGAGCATAAAGCAGCCGATTTTCCAGGAATGAACGTTGAAGAAATCAGCATCAATAGTGATATGGCATTACGTGAAAAAATGATTGCTCGCAGCAAGGGTAGTTACACTGTGCCACAAATATTCATTGATGATGTACACATTGGCGGCTGTGACGAACTAGTCGCATTAGAAATGAATCATAAATTAGACGCTTTGTTGGCAGAATAAATAACTGAAAATTTAGCTAATAAAGATTAAATAAAAATATAAAAGATAGGAGATCCTCATGAGTGATGAAAACCAAAATGAAGTAACTGAAGGCACACAAGAAGAACAAGCCGGTCCACAATTTGCCATTCAACGTATTTACACTAAAGACGTGTCTTTTGAAACGCCAAACTCGCCTGCTATTTTCCAAGCAGAATGGAAGCCAGAAATTAAGTTAGATTTAGATACACGCTCTAATAAATTGGCAGAGAATACCTTTGAAGTTGTTTTAGCGGTAACGGTAACGGCTACTGTTGAAGGGCAAACTGCCTTTTTAGCTGAAGTACAACAAGCAGGTATTTTCACTATTGGTAATTTACCTGAAGCACAACTAGCGCATACGATTGGTGCTTTTTGTCCAACAACATTATTCCCGTATGCACGTGAAACAATTGCTAGCTTAGTTAACCGTGGTTCATTCCCACAATTTAATTTAGCGCCAGTAAATTTTGAAGCTTTATTTGCTTCTTATGTACAGCAACGCGCTGCTGAAGCCCAAGCGAATGTTCCAGAAAGCACTGAAACTCACTAATTTGTAGGTCGAACTCACGTTAGTTCGACAGTTAAAATAAACGTCAAATAGCGAGAAGTTATGACCATTTCTGCCAAAATCACCGTGTTCGGTGCAGGATCTTATGGTACTGCATTAGCCATTTGTTTGGCACGAAATGGTCATGAAACCCTTCTATGGGGACGAGATGCCCACCAAGTCGATGACATGGTGAGAGCTCGTGAAAATGCCAAATATTTAGCAGGATGCCCTTTTCCTGATAGTTTATCCGCAACAAGCGATTTACGCCTAGCAATACAGGCAAGTGATAATATTTTAGTGGTTGTGCCCAGTCATGCCTTTGGCGATATGCTTAAGCAAATTAAAACCGTGCTTGATGAATCAGCTAACCCTAATGTTAAAATTGCTTGGGCAACCAAGGGATTAGATCCCCAATCGGGTGATTTATTACAAAATGTCGCTCGAAATATCTTAGGTGAAGACGTTGCGCTAGCGGTATTATCTGGCCCAACCTTTGCTAAAGAGATGGCCGCAGGTTTACCTACTGCTATTTCGTTATCGTCTACCGATGATGACTTTGCTGCGACACTCTCCAATTTATTACATTGTGAAAAATGCTTTCGGGTTTACCCTAATAAAGACTTTATTGGTGTGCAATTAGGCGGTGCTGTTAAGAATGTTATCGCTATTGGCGCCGGCATAGCTGACGGTATAGGTTTTGGGGCTAACGCTCGCACAGCCTTAATTACCCGAGGTTTAGCTGAAATGACCCGTTTAGGTATTGCCTTAAACGCTGATCCAGCCACTTTTATGGGTATGGCAGGCTTAGGTGATTTGGTACTTACCTGTACTGATAATCAGTCTCGAAATCGTCGCTTTGGCTTGGCGCTAGGTAAAGGTATTGACGTTGAACAGGCGATGACAGATATCGGTCAAGTGGTGGAAGGTTATCGTAATACTAAAGAAGTTCATACATTAGCACAGCGAATGAATGTTGAAATGCCTATTGTTGAGCAAGTATATCAAGTGCTTTATCAAGGTAAGGCAGCAAAATTAGCCGCAGCTGATTTGTTATCAAGAGATCAAACACAAGAATAATCCCCATTACTTTTTGTTATGTAAAACAATTTCTGCGTTACAAGTGCCCATTGACTATCGTACTTCGACCCTGCGCCTCACCGTTCAGCCTGAGTCCCCCCATTCGTCCCTGAGCTCCGTTTGCCCTGACCTCCGTTTGCCCTGAGCTCCGTTTGCCCTGAGCCTGTCGAAGGGTCGAAGGGTCGAAGGGTCAGATTGCATTATACGGCGTTGATAAAACCTAACTGGCGCCACGCATCATAAACAATGACAGCGGCAGCGTTTGATAAATTCATACTACGGCTTTCTTTTAACATAGGAATACGAATTTTATCTTCATCAGGTATCTGACATCGTACTTCTTCAGGTAGACCACTGGTCTCCGAACCGAACAATAAATAATCGCCCTCGGTAAAAGTGACATCACCATAAAAATTATTGGTTTTGGTGGTTATAGCGAGTATGCGTTTTGGCTGTTCTTGCTTAACAAACGCGTCAAAATTCTTATGACGATTAATTGCGGCAAATTCATGATAATCCAGACCTGCTCTACGTAGTTTTTTATCTTCTAAATCAAAGCCAAGTGGCTCAATTAAATGTAAACGAAAACCTGAATTAGCACATAAGCGAATGATATTGCCGGTATTTGGCGGTATTTGTGGTTGAAAAAGGACAACATCTAGCATAATGATAACAACGTAAGTTTGGGTTATAATAGGAATTCTTGCTATTATACCGACAAATCACCTTTTAAGTCTTATTTTCATGTCAGAAAAAAAAACTACTAAACAAACAAGTCACGCAATTCATCATGAAAATTATGCTTATTGGGTGAAACTAGCCGCTATTGGTTCTTCGTCTGTGGCGTTATTACTCGTGATTATTAAATTTTATGCTTGGTTGGTTAGTGATTCTAGCGCAATGTTGGCGTCTACCACTGATTCTATTTTAGATTTATTTGCCTCGGTAATGAATATTGTTATTTTGCGTTTTGCTTTAGCGCCAGCCGACAAAGAGCATAAATTTGGTCACGGTAAAGCGGAAAGTTTAGCGGGTTTAGTGCAGGCAGCTTTTGTACTTGGCTCCGCTCTTTTACTCATTTTCAATGGTGTAGAACGGGTAATTAACCCACGAGTGATTGTACATAGTGAAGTGGCCATTTGGGTGACCATTATTGCAATTATTTTGACACTTGGCTTAGTGATTTTTCAGCGTTTTGTTATTAAAAAAACGGGTTCTATTGTCATTAATGCAGATGCGTTACATTACCAATCAGATTTATTTTTAAATGCAGGCGTTTTAGCTGCCATCATTTTAAGCCAAGGAATTTGGCTGCAAGCCGATGGCGTTTTTACTATTGCAGTCGCTTTATATTTATTGTTTGGTGCAGGTCAGATTATTTACCAAAGTGTTTACCAGTTAATGGATCATGAATTGAATGATGACGAGGTAGCTCAAATAACTACCATTATTTTAGCTCATGAACACACCTTAGGTTTACATGAACTGCGCACAAGGCAATCCGGCGCACAACGCTTTATTCAATTTCACTTAGAATTAGATGACAGTTTATCGCTATTAGAAGCGCATAGCATTGGCGATGATATAGAACATGAAATTTGCCAAGCGCTTGCACCGTGTGAAGTGTTTATTCATCATGATCCAACTTCCGTTGTAGCTGAAGAGTTGAAGCAACAGCTTTGAACAACCTCCTTCGACCCTTCGACCCTTCGACAGGCTCTGGGCAAACGGAGCTCAGGGCAAACGGAGCTCTGGGCGAACGGGGAGAGTCAAGACGATCGGGGATAGAAAAATACCGTTCATTCTGATTTTTTTAGAGCGCTACCGTTCGTCCTGAGCTTGTCGAAGGGAATACAACTTCTAGTGCTGTTCAAACCATTGAATAGCCGCTGCTAATGCTTGTTCACGGTAAATATCACTTTCAAAAAATAATTCATGATAAGCATCGGCTATTATTAGCGGTTTGCCATTGGGGCACGATTGCGGCTGTAATTGGTGTAACTGTTGGCAAAAGTCATCTTGAGCTTGGTTTTTTACAATTTTATCCTGACCCGCTTGTAACACTAATGTTGGGATAGTGATTTTATCGATATTTTTGAATATTTTTTCTATCGCCTGTTGAGATTCCGTTAACCATTGTATGGTTACCCCACCAAGTTGAATTTCTGGTGTGGTTTTATATAGCTGAGTAAATTGCTGATAGCGTATTGGCGAATGCATTAATACATTATCGGAAAACGAATGGTGAGAGAAATCCTTATGGCCAGGAAAATACCAAGGAGTCTCATCAAACCATTGATTTAACTGTGCAGAAACCTTTAAAACAAGCTCGGCAATAAAATTTGGCACGCTGCCACTATTAAAACCTAACATAGGCGAAGACAGTACAGCGGCTTGTATTTTTTCGGGGAAGTCTTGTAAATATCTGGCGGCTATTGCGCCCCCCATTGAATGGGCTAATAAATAAGGTTTGCTACCTTGGCAATGAGGCGTGACTATATTTTCAATAAAATTCGTTAAATCATCTACATAGTACTGAAAATTGTCGACATGACCTTTGTGTGGATTTACTAACAAACGCTGAGATAAGCCCTGTCCGCGGTGATCAATAATAAAAAGGCTATAACCGCGATTGAATAAATCAAAACTGAGTTCTTTATATTTTAGATAACTCTCACTGCGCCCTGACGCAATAACTAAGCATTGGGTTGGCGTAGACTCATGGTGGTTAATGAAGGTAGCGTAATTGATACGCACATCATTAACGCCACTAAAATGGGAAAAGCTACCTTGCTGCCAAAAGTGAGCAATTTCATCCGCATATTCACTGGTTAGTTGAGATTCTGTGGTAAATTCATTGTTGTCAGCTTTTGTCATAAACCCTACCAGCAGAAAAAGAATGAGTAGATATTTAAACATCTCTATTGCTACTTTTCAGTTAGGTTTGATTCTAATTCAGTTAATCGCAATTCTAATTCGGCTATTTTAGAGCGGGTTTTAATCAATACTTGTGTTTGTACATCAAACTCTTCACGGGTTACCACGTCGAGTTGTGATAGTTTGCGTTGCAGTACACTTTTGGTTTTATCTTCAAAATCATTGGCTAGATTCTTTAATCCTGGCGGAATAGAATCGGTTACTTGTTTAGCTATTTCTTCAATTTTTTTTGCGTTTAACATGGGCGTTTCCTAAAATTTCACTTGATAACATTGTAACTGTTTTGTCTTCGAGTAAAAACAGGTAAAATCAGTGACCGTAAATTTTTATTACGCCTTTAATAACTCTCTGTAACTTCGCAACTTGAAGTGCTTTAACTCAAGTGCTAAATGAACGTATAGAGTTTATCAGTAGAAATGAGTACTTTCGATAATGAAACTTAATCCCGGACAAAACGAAGCTGTTAAATATGTTAGCGGCCCTTGCCTTGTACTTGCTGGCGCTGGCTCTGGTAAAACCGGCGTTATTTGTCAAAAAATTGCTCACCTTATTCAAAAGTGTGACTACAAAGCGCGCAATATTGCTGCGGTGACTTTCACCAATAAAGCGGCGCGTGAAATGAAAGAACGTATTGTTAAAATGCTAGGCAAAGACTTAACGCGTGGTTTAACCGTTTCGACCTTTCATTCGTTAGGTTTAGATATTGTGCGTAAAGAAATTAAAGTACTAGGGTATAAGCCCGGCTTTACCTTATTTGATGATCAAGATTCGATGGCGTTAATGAAAGAGTTAACCATGGACGAACTTGATGGAGATAAAGATTTACTGAGCAAATTACAACGGATGATTTCTAACTGGAAGAATGATCTGTTCTTACCTGATGCGGCACTGAAAATGGCGGGTGATGCAGACACCCAAGAGTATGCTGAATTTTACCAGCGTTATCATCAGCACATGAAAGCCTACAACGCGCTTGATTTTGATGATCTCATTCTTATTCCTACTTTATTAATGAAAAATTATGAGGAAGTACGGCTGCGTTGGCAAACTAAAATTCGCTACTTATTAGTGGATGAATATCAAGATACCAATGCCAGTCAATACGAATTAATAAAACAACTTGCCGGAGAACGTGCTCGACTAACGGTAGTAGGAGATGATGATCAGTCAATTTACTCTTGGCGTGGCGCAAAGCCAGAAAACTTAAATTTACTCGGTAAAGATTTTCCGCAGCTTAAACTAATCAAACTAGAGCAAAACTACCGCTCAAGTGGTCGTATTTTGAAGTGTGCCAATACCTTAATCGCTAATAATCCCCATATTTATGATAAGGCGTTATTTAGTGAGTTAGCTTACGGTGTTGAATTGCGTGTGGTGCAAACTAAAAACGAAGAAGATGAAGTCTCGCGCATTATCGGTGAATTAATTGGTCACCGTTTTATGAACCGTAGTAGCTATAAAGACTATGCCATTTTATACCGGGGTAATCATCAATCACGCTTACTTGAAAAAGCACTGATGACTAACCGAATTCCCTATAAAATTAGTGGCGGAACGTCTTTTTTCTCACGTGCAGAAATTAAAGATATAATGGCCTATTTACGCGTGCTAGTTAATCCAGATGATGACAATGCTTTCTTGCGTATGGTTAATGTACCAAAGCGTGAACTGGGTCCTGCAACGTTAGAAAAACTTGGTAATTATGCCAATATACGTAAAATTAGTATGTTTGCTGCGAGTTTTGAATTAGGGCTAGAGCAAACGTTAACGGGTCGTAGCTTAATGAAGCTGCAAGCATTTACTCGATGGTTAGTGGATGTTGCTGATCAAACGGAGCGGGGTGATACTGCGGCGGTGTTGCGTTCAATGATACGTGAAATTAACTATGAAGATTTTCTTTATGATACGTCGACTAGTGCTAAAGCGGCGGAAATGCGTATGAAGAATGTTACTGAGCTTTTTAGTTGGGTTACGCAAATGCTAGAAGGCTCAGATGATGAAGAGCCGATGACTTTACCGCAAATTGTTACCCGCTTAACACTTCGTGACATGATGGAACGTAACGAAGAAGAAGATAATAACGATCAGGTGCAATTAATGACGCTGCACGCATCAAAGGGGTTGGAATTTCCTTATGTATTCTTAATTGGCATGGAAGAAGGGATATTACCCCACCAAACCAGCATTGATGAAGGCAGCGTTGAAGAAGAGCGTCGTTTAGCTTACGTAGGTATTACCCGTGCACAGCGTGAGTTAATATTCACTTACGCAAGAGAACGTCGCCAGTATGGTGAGGTTTCTCGTACTGAAGCCAGTCGTTTTTTACATGAAC
>TARA_R110001583_G_scaffold46395_1_pt1 | contig 23960 bp, 19 predicted proteins | sample TARA_R110001583 | Tara Oceans TARA_R110001583 (sample SAMEA4398432) | marine metagenome | biome: Polar Biome; feature: [MES] marine water layer (ENVO:01000295) within the mesopelagic zone...; material: water (ENVO:00002006), including particulate matter (ENVO:01000060) such as...... | reverse complement strand
GAAAGTTCTGTAATAATCACCCAATTTAATATTAAACATAGTTTCGAATGTTTCAGCGATTTCTTTTATACCAGTTTGACCATTATTAATTGCTTCAACTCCAAATAATGCATAAATCAATTCTACTAAGTAAACTTTTTTAGCTGTCCAGATTAAATTTGATTTTTTACTATTTAAATAGTGGGAATTATTATTTTGATTCGAATTGAGTTTATCAATTTCAACATTAAAATATACGATTGCTTTTTCAAAGGCTCTAAATTTTGAAAATGTTGTATCAAGATTTGTAGTAAACTCATCATCTAAATAAGACTCTTCAAAATCAAATTGAATATTGATGTTTTTGTTTTCCCTTAAAAAAAACAATTCATCGGTAAGATCTGAGCTATTTTGGTAATATTTATAATACAAGTAGTTATTGTTAAAATAATTTTGCATTATTTTAATTTGATTCTCAAAATACTTTCGTTGCACTTTAACATTTCCCTTAGGTCTATTACTAAAGACCTTGAAAAGTTTTGCATAATAAATAAATTCTGAAACAATTTTTGGTTTTGTGTTTTTAAAGAATTCAATTTCATCCGATTTAGACTTAAACTCACCCGTTAAAACAATTTTCCTTGTTTCTTTTAAAGCTAGCCGAATTTTAGTGATACATTTTTCTGAAGTTATTGAAATATCATCATTTTCAATTTCAATATGTTTTAATTCTTTTTCTAAATCTTTTACGATTTTAACGCATAGTTTATTCACAATCTTTTTAGGTTTTTTCGATTTTCTTTAAAACAAGAAATTACGCTTCAAACTTTTAATAAATAGTTTGATTTCATAGTCGTAAAGTTGTTTTAAAGAAAACTGCAATTATTTTTGTGCCAAATTAGCTCAAAATAATTAAACCTAAAATAATTATTATAAAAAAATTGAAAATGATACGTTCGAAATTTAGTTAAATGGATTGTTTGTTATTTTCAGATAAATCCTGATTATTTTCATTGCTTTTAAGATTTAGTTTATCCCTTAAAATATTCATATCAAAACTCACCTTTTTATCTAAAATCTTAGCATAATGCTGTGTGGTTTTTAAAGATTTATGGCCTAACATTTTACTAACAGATTCTATTGGAACACCATTTGTAAGTGTTACCGTTGTTGCGAATGTATGACGCGCCAAATGAAATGTTAAGTTTTTAGTGATGCCACATAAGTCGGCTATTTCTTTTAAATATGCATTCATTTTTTGATTGCTTAGTACTGGGAGTAGTTTATTGCCATATAGTACTTCTTTGTGATTAGCGTATTTTTCAATTACAGTTGCAGCTTCAGGCAGAACAGGAATATTACTTACAGTGTTGGTTTTTGTTCTTTTGGTGTTTATCCATTGCTTACCATCTATACCAATTACTATATTATCTTTTGTTAGTTTCTTTACATCTGCATAAGCCAATCCAGTATAACAACTAAAAATAAAAATATCTTTGACTTGCTCTAATCGAGGAATCGGAAATTCCTTTTTAATCATATTCTGTATTTCTTCTTCCGATAAAAATTCTCTATCAACCGTTTTCAACCTTGCCTTCCAATTAAAGAAAGGGTCTTTGCTAATCCAATCGTTTGCATAGGCAATACGAATTACTTTTTTAAAATTAGTAATATATTTAATAGCTGTATTGTGAGCACAATTCCGTTCTGTTTTTAAATAATATTCTAAACCAGTTATAAATTTATGGTCCACTTCTTTAACTGGGATATCATTTACCTTGTATTCAAATTTTATAAAATCCTCTACGTGGCTCTTAGCTGTTCTATAACGTAAAGCAGTACCTGCTGCAAAATCTTTTCCTATCAATTTTTCAACTTGATTGTTATGATCCTGGAAGATTTTTAATAGCATTTTTTGATTTTCATCTTTCCCTAGATATTTATCACGAATATCAATAGACGTAAAAGGTTTTTCATCTTGAATAAATTGCTGATGTATTTTATTGATTTTGTTTGAAATTAAATCGATGTATTGATTTATTTCCTGAGCTTCATTTGAGAAACCTTTTACTCTATTAGCAGATTGATTCCATTTTTCAATACTAACTTTTCTTTGAATGCTTAACTCTGCACGCTTACCATTTACTGTAATCCTAAGATAAATATTGGTTTTTTCCTTAGTATCAATTTTAGTCTTTTTAATATAAAATAGTTGTGAGATTGAATTTTTCATAGTATTTAGCGATTTTTAAAGTATAAATATACAAAAAATAAATCAAAAAATATTTTGAAGCACTTGTTTTTTCAGTAGCTACAGCGTTATTCGGTGTCAGTTGAGTTTCAAAAACTTACTGACACCGAATTAGCCCCTTTTTATTTGATTTTTAATGGTTTTATATGAATCTCAGCCAAAATAAAAACCCTACAAACGTAGTGTTTATAGGGTTTTGTTATTTTTTGGTTGTTTTTTCGCAGAGAGAAAGGGATTCGAACCCTCGATACGTTGCCGTATACACGCTTTCCAAGCGTGCGCCTTCGACCACTCGGCCACCTCTCTATTTTATGTGCTCAAATACATTTCAATTAAACCTTCGGGAGTTTCAACAATAATCTTGCTATTTTCTCTATCTACTTTTTTGATAAAATGATCAATCATTGGAATAAAAACTTCAGTTCCATTAGAATCAATCTCAAATAATGGTTGTGCAGAAGCATCATTAATACCAGTAATTACACCAATATATCCATAATTAACATCTTCAATATCAAAATCTATTATTTCGTGAAAGTAGAATTTATTTCCTGTAAGTTTAGGAAGAAATTTAAGTGGTAAGTATACCTCAATACCTAAAATTGCATCAGCATCGGCTTCATTTTCAATATCTTCAAATCGAATACGAAGTTGATTTCCTTTTTGAAAAGAAATAGTTTTAATAAAAAATGGAACCAGATCATTGCCTAAAGCAACAAATACTGATTCCAAATTTTGATAAAGTTCAGGTTCATCAGTGTCTAACTTAACAATAACTTCACCTCTAAAACTATGTTTTCTTACAATTTTGCCTAAATAAAAACAATCTTCTTTACGCATTATCGCAGTACTTAGTTTAATTTTCCTCCTTATTCTTGTGCTGCAGCTTGTGCATCATCAATAGATTCAGGTCCTTTTTCTTCTTCAACAACTTCTGTCGCAGCTTGCGCGGCAGCTTTTGCATCAGCAGCTTCTTTAATAGCAGCATTTTCAGCTTCTTGTGAAGCAGCTAAACGATCTTCATTAACTTTTACTTCTGCAGCTAAGGCTAATGCTTTAACGTCAGCTTCTGCTTTAGTTAATCCGTCTTTTACAGCAGTAATTTTTCCTGTTTTTTCTTCTAACCAAGCTTGGAATTTTTCTTCGGCTTGCTCTTCTGTCAAAGCTCCTTTTCGAACACCACCTACTAAGTGATTTTTAAGCATAGCTCCTTTATAAGATAAAATAGCTTTTGCTGTATCGGTTGGTTGTGCTCCATTTTGCAACCAATTTACGGCTCCATCTATATCTAAATCAATAGAAGCAGGATTTGTATTAGGGTTATAAGTTCCTAATTTTTCTAAATACTTACCATCTCTTGTTGAACGTGCATCTGCTGCAACGATCCAATAAAATGGTTTTCCTTTTTTACCGTGTCTTTGTAATCTAATTTTTACTGGCATTTTGTTTAAAATTTTAAGGTTCTCGACCTTGATTATTAATTAAGTGCGCAAATATAGTGAGTTATTTTCAAATAACACGCTCTATTTAAGCATATATTTAAAAAAGAGTTAGAAATCTAAAAGCTTGAAAATCAAAAGTTTTAGATTATAGAATTCAATCTGCTTAATCACAAATAAAATAATTTCCGGTTTAATTATGGCTACATTTCTCTTATTAACAAATAACTAAAAACAAAAACCTAATAATACCAAACCTATAAACTCTAAAAAAATTAACAATAAATATCTAATAATCAATAAATTAATTAGAACTTCTCTCTTTCCCTTTTGAATTTTAAGTTTCAACTTAAAATAGTTTTCTAAGGTCTCATTTAACATTAAAGTGAATTCTTAAAAAATTTAAACTCGCTAACCAACTTATCCAAGTAAAGACGCACAGATTGTTAATAAAAAAAAGGTGAAATAGAATTCTAAAAATATTAAAATTCTTACTTTTAAAAATTCTTACTTACACGAAATATCCTAATACATGTTTTTAATATTTGACACTGAAACTACAGGTTTACCAAAAAAATGGAATGTTCCATTTACAGACATTGATAACTGGCCAAGATGTGTTCAAATTGCATGGCAATTACATGATGAATTTGGAGTTTTAGTTGAGCAACAAGATTTTTTAATAAAACCTGAAGGCTATAATATTCCTTACGATGCAGAACAAATACATGGTATTTCAACACTTTTAGCTGAAGAAAAAGGCATCGATTTAGAAACTGTTTTAATTTCTTTTAATGAAGCACTTTCCAAATCTAAATTTGTAGTTGGTCAAAATGTAAAATTCGACCTTAACATTATGGGTTGTGAATTCCACAGAAAAGGAATTAACACAAGTTTAAACGAATTACCTGTTTTAGATACCTGTACTGAAACTACAGCCACTTTATGCCAATTGCCAGGTGGTAGATATGGAAAATTTAAACTTCCTACTTTAACTGAATTGCATCAACATTTATTCAACGCTCCTTTTGGCGAAGCACATAATGCTACTGCTGATGTTGAAGCTACCACACGTTGTTTCTTAGAATTAATTAGGCTTAGAAACTACACAACTACAGAACTTGATGTTGCTAATGACTATTTTCAAAACTTTGATGCTAAAAACCCTACAACTATAAATGTTATAGGATTAAAACATTTAAATCTTAAAAAAGAAAGTGAAAAACTAAAAACAGCAGCTTCAATTGAAATTAAAACTCCTGAAGTAACTGATTCTAAAAATGAAAAATTGAATGAAGTTCATTTTTCACATTTACATTGCCATTCTCAATTTTCCGTATTACAATCAACTTCAAGTGTTAGTAATTTAATTAATCAGGCAATAAAATATGAAATGCCAGCCGTTGCCATGACCGATTCTGGGAATATGATGGGTGCTTTTAATTTTGTTAAAGAAGCCATTAGTCATAATTCAGCTGTTGAAAAATTTAATACAAATCTTGAAGAAGGTCAAGCTCCAAAACTTCCCTTAGTTCCAATTTTAGGTTCAGAATTTAATGTCTGTGAAAACCATTTAGACAGAACTCATAAAGACAATGGTTACCAAATTGTAATTTTAGCAAAAAATAAAAATGGCTATCATAATTTAGCCAAAATGTCTTCAATTTCTCATACAAAAGGATTTTACTACGTACCTAGAATTGACAAAAAAATAATTGAGGAATATAAAGAAGATTTAATTGTTTTATCAGGAAATTTATATGGTGAAATACCAAGTAAAATATTAAATATTGGTGAAAAACAAGCTGAAGAAGCTTTAATTTGGTGGAAAGAACAATTTAAAGATGATTTTTATTTGGAGGTGATGCGTCATAACCAAGAAAATGAAGATCACGTAAATAAAGTCCTTATTGAATTTTCAAAAAAACACAATGTAAAGTTAATTGCTACAAATAATACTTTTTACACAAATCAAAATGAGGCAGAAGCACATGATATTTTATTGTGCGTAAAAGATGGAGAAAAGTTAGCAACTCCTAAGGGAAAAGGAAGAGGATTTAGGTACGGACTACCCAATAACGAATACTACTTTAAATCACAGGAGCAAATGAAAAGTTTGTTTGCAAACCTTCCTGAATCTATTGTAAATATTCAAGAAATAGTTGATAAAATTGAAATTTTTACGCTCGCTAGAGATGTTTTACTTCCTAAATTTGATATTCCAGCCCAATTTATACATCCAGAAGACGAAATTGATAGCGGAGTAAGAGGTGAAAATGCATATTTAAAGCATTTAACTTTTGAAGGAGCAAAAAAGAGGTATGGAGATGAACTTGATGAAGCTAAAATAGCACGATTAGATTTTGAGCTTTCTATTATTGAAAAGACAGGTTATCCGGGTTATTTCTTAATTGTTTGGGATTTTATTTTAGAAGCTCGAAAAATGGGAGTTTCTGTTGGTCCGGGTCGTGGTTCAGCAGCAGGTTCAGCTGTAGCTTATTGTTTATGGATTACTAATATTGATCCAATTAAGTACGATTTACTTTTTGAGCGTTTTTTAAATCCTGATCGTGTATCACTACCCGATATTGATATTGATTTTGATGATGAAGGAAGACAACGTGTAATTGAGTTTGTAATTGAAAAATATGGAGCCAGTCAGGTAGCACAAATTATTACCTATGGAACTATGGCTGCAAAATCTTCAATTAGAGATACAGCCAGAGCTTTGGATTTACCGCTATTTGAAGCTGATACAATTGCCAAACTTATACCTGGTTTAAAACTTGCTAATATCTTTGGAGAAGATGCTAAAAGTAAAGGAAAAGTAAAAGGATTAAAGGCCGAAGAGCTTGAATGTGTTGAGGAGTTAAGACGACTTTCTTTGGTTGGAGATTTAAGCGCTCAAACTATTAATCAGGCACGTGCTTTAGAAGGTTCTGTAAGAAATACTGGTATTCATGCTTGTGGTGTTATTATTACTCCTGAACCTATAACAAACTTAGTACCCGTTTCTACCGCTAAGGATAGTGACATGTATGTTACGCAGTTTGATAATAATGTTGTTGAAAGTGCCGGTTTATTAAAAATGGATTTCTTAGGGTTAAAAACATTAACCCTTATTAAAGATTCTGTAAAAATTATTAAAGCAATTCATAATATAGATTTAATTCCTGATGATTTCCCTTTAGATGATGAAAAAACGTATGAGTTGTTTCAAAAAGGCGAAACAGTAGGCGTTTTTCAATATGAATCACCTGGAATGCAAAAGCATATGAAATCGTTAAAACCTACCGAGTTTGCCGATTTAATTGCAATGAATGCCTTGTATCGTCCAGGTCCAATGGAATACATTCCACTTTTTATTATGCGTAAGCATGGTGAAGAAGCTATTGAATACGATTTGCCAGAAATGGAAGAGTATTTAAAGGAAACCTATGGTGTAACTGTATATCAAGAGCAGGTAATGCTACTTTCTCAAAAATTAGCAGGCTTTACAAAGGGTGAGGCAGATATGCTACGTAAAGCAATGGGTAAAAAAATATTTGCTTTACTAGAAAAATTAAAACCTAAATTTATTGAAGGTGGGATTAAAAATAAGCACCCTAAAGATGTTTTAAATAAAATATGGAAAGATTGGGAAGCATTTGCAGCCTATGCATTTAACAAATCACACTCAACTTGCTATGCTTATATCGCCTACCAAACTGCATATTTAAAGGCGCATTATCCTGCCGAATATATGGCATCTGTATTGTCTAACAATATGAATGACATTAAACAGGTTACTTTCTTTATGGAAGAATGTAAACGTGCTGGGATTCCTGTTTTAGGTCCAGATGTTAATGAATCTTACCTCAAATTTGCGGTAAACAAAGAAGGTGCCATTAGATTTGGAATGGGAGCCATAAAAGGTGTTGGCGGGGCAGCAGTTGATGCCATTGTTGAAGAAAGAACAAAAAATGGAAACTTCACATCCATATTTGATATTTCTAAGCGTGTAGATTTAAGAGCTTGTAATAAAAGAGCTTTTGATGGCTTAGTGATGGCTGGAGGATTAGATTCATTTAAAAATATACATAGAGCGCAATATTATCAATTAGATGAAAAAGGAGTTACTTTTATTGAAAGAGCAATTCGGTACGGAAACAAATTTCAAGAAAATAAAAATTCCGCTCAAATTTCAATGTTTGGTGAAGCTTCTGAAGTTCAATTTCCAGAACCTGAAATCCCTTTAGCTGAACCGTGGGGTATGATGGAAGAATTATCTAAAGAAAAAGAATTGGTTGGTATTTATATTTCTGGACATCCATTAGACGATTTTAAAAATGAAATCAAATATTTTTGTAATTCATCAGTAGCTGCTTTCAAAGAAGATTTGAATACATATGTTGGAGCAAACCTCTCCTTTTCTGGCATATTATCAGATGTACAACATAGAACTTCTCAAAACGGAAATAAATGGGCTTCATTTGTTATTGTAGATTACAATGACAGTCATGAATTTAGAATTTTTAAAGACACTTATTTAAAGTTTAAACCTTTTTTAATTGACAATGAGTTTCGTCAATTTAAAGTGAATATAGCAGCTGGATGGAGAAATAAGGATGGAAAAATGGGAGAGCCTCGTATTAATTTTACCGATATTCAAATTCTACAGGATGTTCTTGAAAAACAAGCTAAAAAAATAACAATTCAGTTAGATATTAATAAAATAACGGAGCATAGCATTCAAGAATTAAATAAATTATTAAAAGATAATGAAGGTGCTGTACCTATAGATCTCTTGGTGTATGATTTAAGTGAAAAAATGAAATTAAATTTACATAGTAGATCCTTTAAAGTTAAAGTTGATAATGAGTTTTTAAGAGTGTTAAAAAATAAAGAACTAAAATTTAGACTCAACTAAACTACTTTTAGCATCTAATTAAAGGTTAAACCCTATAATTTCATTCCATTTACTTTAGTTTCTATAAACTTTTTATGCCAATTTTGTCATACCTGCGTAGGCAGGTATCTATTTTTAGTATTACTATGGATTCCTGCCTACGCAGGAATGACAAACAGTGCTTTTTATCTGTCCAGTCAAAAAGAATTTCATTCTCATTAAAAATTATGAACTTCCAGTCCATAGTGGTTTATTTAGGCGGTAAGTTCTCTAAACAGGCTTTCCAAATTTTTATTTTTAGTTGTTAAACTTAAAATTTTAAGTCCGTTTTCATGAGCAAAATCAAAAACCTTAGATCTCATATCTTTAGAAGTATCAAACGTTAATACCCACAAAGTATCATGTATATTGTTTGCTGATATTAAATAAGGAATAGCTAAAACAAACTGTTTCTCAATTTTAAAATCAAATTCAACTTCTACTACTTGTTCTTGATGTTTTTTAAGTTCATTCAAATTTTTATCAGCAACTATTTCACCTTTTTTAATTAAAATTACCCGATCACAAATGGCTTCAACTTCTTGCATAATGTGGGTTGAAAATAATATTGTTTTATCCTTTCCTACCTCTTTTATTAAGTTTCTAATTTCTAGCAATTGATTTGGATCTAAACCTGTAGTTGGTTCATCTAATATTAAAACTTCAGGATTGTGCAACAATACTGAAGCTAAACCAACTCGTTGGCGATACCCTTTAGAAAGTTGATTGATTTTTTTATGAGCCTCGGGTATTAATCCTACTTTTGCAATTATTTTGTCTACTTCTGTTTTAGGAATATCATGAATAGCAGCATTAAACTGCAAATATTCCTTTACATACATATCCAAATAAAGTGGATTGTGTTCTGGCAAATACCCAATCCTTTTTTGAGCGTCAATTTTATCAGTTGCAAGATTTAAATCACATACAAAAGCCGCTCCTTCTGAAGCAGAAATATAACCCGAAAGAATTTTCATAAGTGTAGATTTTCCCGCCCCATTAGGACCTAAAAAACCAACAATTTCACCTTTATTAATTGTAAAACTTACAGCATTCAACGCTTTTTGATGACCATATAATTTGGTGATATTTTTTACTTCAATAGACATTTAACAAAAATACATTTTAATTATAATTTACCTCATATAATAACGTTGTATCCTAAATATATTTTACAGACCTTTGAAAATCCAGAATAAACAGTTATCAAAAGAGTTCTGAAAATACATTTACTATATTAAAAAAATACAAAATGGGTTGCCTTAGAGTTCTATTATGCATCATTTTTCCTCCTTTAGCAGTTATAGATAAAGGATGCGGATCAATTATAATTGTTTTCATTTTAACTTGTTTAGGATGGATTCCTGGAGTTATTGCAGCTTTAATTATTAATAACAACCCTAATAGATAATGCAGAAAGTTAATTTAATAGATTTAGGTTTAAAAGATTATAACGAAACTTGGAGCACTCAAGAAGAATATTTCAAAAAAATAGTTGATATAAAAGTTGACAATCGAAAAAATAATTTAACTACAAAAACGTCAAATTATTTTCTTTTTGTTGAGCATCCACATGTGTATACTTTAGGTAAAAGCGGTGATATTAGCAATTTACTATTAAACGAAGCTCAACTTGCCGAAAAAGGAGCTACATTTTATAAAATTAATCGCGGTGGTGATATTACATATCACGGTCCTGGGCAAATTGTAGGCTATCCAATTTTAGATTTGGACAACTTTTTTACAGACATACACAAATACCTACGTTTTTTAGAAGAAGTTATTATAAAAACTTTAGGTGAGTATGGAATTAAATCTGAGCGTAGTGAAGGTGAAACAGGTGTTTGGCTTGATGTAGGCACTCCGTTTGCACGTAAAATTTGTGCTTTAGGAGTTAGAGCCAGTAGATGGGTAACAATGCACGGTTTTGCTTTAAATGTGAATACCAATTTGGGTTATTTTGATCATATTATACCTTGTGGAATTAAAGGGAAAGCGGTTACTTCTATGGAAGTTGAGTTAAATAAAAAAGTGCCTTTGGAAGAAGTTAAAGGAAAAATTTTAAAAAATTTTATTGAATTATTTGAAGTTGAGTTTATTTAAATAGTGTCATTCCTGCGAAGGCAGGAATCCATAAGCAGTAAGTTAATAATGTAATACGTGAAAATTTGTGATTTTAATATCATAAAGTTATAATTTTACTCCAAACTTATATTTTGTTTTTTAATAGTATAGTATAGATTCCTGCCTTCGCAGGAATGACAGAAATAAAAGCCCTTTTAACTTATTAAGTTTTAGACTCGAATTACTTTAGCCTTTATACTGATAACATTCCAATTGCATTCTTGATAAACAGATTGCCACAGTTTTTTATCAAAAACTTCGCAATGACAGAAAAAACACCTTATTAGCCTTTAACAAATCTAATCTTCTTCGTTAAAATAAACTTTGTAGAACTTCATTTTTTTCTCTTCATCGTATCCTTTTTCTAAATATTCACTTGCGGCATCTGGCGCATCAATATCTAATTTAATTTGAATATTGGTGTCTAATTTAATTTCGGTTTTAATTTTTTGTTTTTGTTTTTTCAATACAATATCTGACACGGCAAATTGATTTCTAACTAGCACATCATTTACTTCTTCAAATTCTTTTTTATAATCATCAAACAACGCTTTGTGGTCTTCATTTTCTTCAAAAATAGTTTCTTTAAAGTCGTTAATATTAATGCTTTCATTTTCCTTAAAGAAGTCTACTGTTTTTGCTAAAAACTTACTTTTTTCCTGAATACCAAAATCTTCTTTTATAATTTCTTCAGAAAAGTCTTTACACATTTCTAAGTAGTTTTGCGTGTGTTGATTGTTATCATCAGCATATTTCACATTTAAAAAATTACTTAACCAATATTGCGCATCGTAATTATTAGTATCAACACTTAAAATTACTTTTCCTTCTGCATCTGTTGAGTTTATAATTAAGCAACCTTTATCTAATTTTTTTGTACTAATCCCTTTTTGAACAAAAACATCTAAACTGTCATTTTCCATAAAGGTTTGAAAAAAATTAATTTTGCTTTCAATTTTAAAAACTCCAATAGCCTGAGTCATAATTTCCTTATATTCAACATCTTCAAACAAAGCTATGATAACATCTCCAATTTTTATTTGAGCAGAATTAGATTGCTCGTATAAATGATTTACAATATGTTTTGAAACTTCAATAAAATCAGACTCATCAGCAAAAATTTGTGATGAATAATTATTTAATTCATTTAACTCAATATTTGCATGGTGATTAAAACGAAAACTCTCCGAAACATTTCCAAATGGTTTTAGCAAAAAAGGTTTCATTAATTCATAACTTTCTTCATCAAAAGTAATGGCGCTTTCAGAAAAAATATTGTTAGCACTATTAAACTTGTTACCAACTTTATGAATAATAAATTTTGAAATTGTTGTTCGGGTTCTTTTAATCATTAGTTACATTTTTAACGAACGCAAATGTATCATTTTTAGTGTAATTTTTAAGTAATTACAATGGTAATTTTAACTGTTCAGGCAATAATCTAAACGTTTTTCTATGGTACGTGGTAATCCCAAATGTTCTAATTGCCTCTCTATGTTGTTTTGTTGGATAGCCTTTATTTTTTTTCCAAAAATAGTGTGGAAATTCAGCATCAAGCTGCTTCATAAAGTCATCTCTATATGTTTTTGCCAATACAGAAGCTGCTGCAATACTCATAAATTTAGCATCACCTTTTACAATTGTTGTATGAGGAATTTTTTTATACGATTTAAATTTATTGCCGTCAACTATTATATGTTCAGGAGTTATTGCCAGTTTTTCTATTGATTTATGCATTGCTAAAATTGACGCTTGTAAAATATTAATCTCATCAATTTTTTTTTCATCAACATACGCTACGCCAAAAGCCACTGCATGTTTTTCAATAAAAGGTCTTAACAATTCTCGTTGTTTTTCAGTTAATTGCTTCGAATCGTTTAACAACGGATGTTTAAAATTACTTGGTAAAATAACTGCTGCAGCAACCACAGGGCCAGACAAACAACCTCTTCCAGCTTCATCAGTTCCTACTTCAATAACATTTTTTAAAAACTGTTTTTTAAGTCCCATATATTAAAAATTACACACAAAACTACTGTTAATTCTTTAACTAAACTTCTACAATTTAGTATTATTTACCCTACAAAATGAGGGAGCTTTTTATTTAGATTGTCTTCTACAATTTTGTATTCTTAATTTCGTTCAAATATTTTACCTTTGCCACTTAATATAGTATATGAAAAAAGTAGTTTTAGTATTATTTTTGGGATTTTATTTTATAAATGTAAACGCTCAATTAATTAGACCTGACAGATCTAATGGTTTATATCAAAAGGATAGTACCTCACACAAAGGCGAAGTAGAAATTCAGCTGGATGGACTTACAAAATACACCGATTATAAAATAATTTCATTTAATAATGATACTACTGTTGTTGATACTACATTAACTTTTAAAAAGGATCTTATTTTTAATTACCTTCGAAAAGATAATTTTGAGTTGTTAGCTTTTCATAACCAAGGTCAAACGTTTAATAAGCTGGGGTATAATTTTGAAAACAATTCCTTACTTCCTACTATTGGAGCCAACGCTAAACAATTTAATTATTACAAAGTTGAAGACATTTCTTATTATGAAGTTCCTACGCCAACATCTGAAATATTTTATAGAACTGGTTTAGAGCAAGGTCAAGTTTTAAATGCATTTTTAACAATGAACACTTCTCGCCGATTCAACTTTTCTGTTGCATATAAAGGGTTACGATCTTTAGGAAAATATAGGAATACGCTGGCAAGTCATGGAAATTTTAGAACAACCTTTAACTATTATACTGAAAACAAAAGGTACTATTTAAGAGGTCATTTTTCATCGTTTGATTTGTACAACGATGAAAATGGAGGTTTAACCGATAATTCCATCTTTTATTTTGAAAATAATGATCCAAATTATGCTGATAGAGGTAGATTGGATGTGAATTTTACAAATGCAAATAATATGTTAGAAGGAAAACGATATTATTTTGAACAGTCATATACACTATTTTCTAATAAATTAGGTTCGAAGGCTAAGAGTTCTTCAAAAAAAGAAACGTCAAAAAAAAGAGATAGTGTACCTAAATTAGGCCGTTTACCTAAAAATAAATTTAATATCAATCGCGATTCTTTAGTGGTTAACAATGCTATTGAGAAAGATTCAACATCAATTATAGCACAAACAATTTCCAAAGATTCAATTGTAACAAAAACCATTGCCATCCACGAAATTGATTCAACCAAAACAATTTCAACTATAAAAAAGGATTCAATTTCTATTGCTATTAATACAAACAAAAAAGATGCTGTAAAAATTAAAGTTCCCCGCGCAAAAAAGTTATCTGATTTAAAAATCGGTCATACTTTTATGTATGAAACAAAACATTACAGGTACAATCAATCCTCAGCAAATTCAATTTTTGGAGATGCTTTTACTTCAAGTATTTCCGATCATACTTCTTATCAAAAATCAGACAATCAATTCTACTTGCAGTTAAACTCGCCCTATACAGGTACTTTAAAAGCCAAAATCAATTACTACAATTATAATTACCATTACAACAGTGTTTTATATTATGATGCTGAAACAATCCCTAGCAAGATAAATGGAAATGCAGTTGCTGTTGGTGCAGATTGGAAAACACAATTTGGAAATGTTTATTTAAATGCTGGTGCCAGTTCAATTATTGTTGGAAATTTAACAGGAAGTTCTATTAAAGCTGCTGCAATGATTAAAAAAGATAGTGTTTTTAGTTTTAAATCTTTTGCTGAATTTGCTTCAAAAACACCTGATTTTAACACGCTATTATATCAAAGTGGATATAAAGAATATAACTGGAAAAATAATTTTAATAATGAAAAAATTTCAACAATTGGTGTTGAATTCATTTCAAATAAATGGGGATCATTTAAAGCGAGTTACAATTTAGTTGATAATTACACCTATTTTAATGAAAATGCAAAACCAGTACAAGCCTCTGAAACTTTAAACTATGTTAAAGTAAAAGCAAGCAAAGCTATAAGCTATAAAAAACTAACACTAGACAATACCGTAATGTACCAAAATGTATCAAAAGGCAGTTCCTTTTTTAGAGTCCCCGAATTGGTTACAAGAAATACATTATACTATTCTAGTTATGTTTTTAAGGGGAAGCCAATGTATTTACAAACAGGAGTAACATTTAAATATTTTACAGCCTTTAAAGCAAATGCGTACAATCCATTATTAAGTGAATTTACACTTCAAAATACAACTGAAATAGGTAATTTCCCAGTGTTTGATTTTTTTACAAATATACAAATACGTAGAACACGTATATTTTTAAAAGTCGAAAATTTAAGTGCTAGCTTTACAGGTAGAAACTATTATTCCGCTCCAAATTATCCTTATAGAGATTTAACAGTACGTTTTGGGGTTGTTTGGAATTGGTTTATTTAGCTACTAATTGTTTTATTTTAATTTGAAAACCTGCAAAAATTAGTGTCATAATTGGACTTAACCAATTGAATATGGCAAAAACGGCGTATTCAGCAACGTCTACACCTAAAACACTAGATTGATAAGCTCCACAGGTATTCCAAGGTATTAAAGCCGAAGTAACTGTCCCGGAATCTTCTAAAGTTCTACTCAAATTCTCAGGAGCTAAATCTTTGTCTTCAAAAGCTTTTTTAAACATTTTACCAGGAATTACAATTGCTAAATACTGGTCCGATGCAATTACATTTAGCCCTATACAACTCATAACAGTACTGATAAATAATCCGAATATTGAAGTTGCCATTTTTAATAATGCCTTCGTAATTTTTGCCAATGCACCAATTGCATCCATAATTCCTCCAAAAACCATTGCACAAATAATTAAAAATATAGTCCAAAGCATTCCTTTCATTCCGCCTGCGCTAAATAGTTCATTCAATTTTTCACTATCCGTTATAATTTCAGTATCCGTAAAAACAGCTGTTAGTACCGATTTATAATTTGAATCTGATAAACCACTTAAAACCTCACTTTGAAAAATAAATGCAAAAATAGCAGCTAAAACAACACCTATTCCTAAAGCTATTAGCGGCTTTGTTTTTAACAATATTAAAGCAATTACTACCAATGGAACTATAAATAAATATGGAGTAATATGAAATGTGTTTTTTATAGTAGTCAACAATCCGCCTACATCTGCATTTCCTGACGTTTCAATATTTAAACTTAGTATGCTAAAAACAATTAATGTAACTATAATACTTGGTACCGTTGTAATTGACATATATCTAATATGTGTAAACAAATCTGTTCCTGCCATTGCAGGTGCTAAATTTGTGGTATCACTTAACGGTGACATTTTATCTCCAAAATAAGCTCCAGAAATAACTGCTCCTGCAATCATTCCTGATGGAATCCCCAACGCTGTACCAATACCTACCAACGCAATACCTACGGTTGCTGAGGTTGTCCAAGAGCTTCCAGTTGCAATAGAAATAATTGCGGCAATAATAATAGAGGCTGGCAAAAATATAGTTGGATTTAAAACTTGAAGTCCGTAATAAACCATTGCAGGAATTACACCGCTTACCAACCAAGTTCCTGCTAATGCTCCCACTAAAAACAAGATTAGTATTGGAACAAAAACACTTTTTAAATTTTCAAAAACTTCAAGTAGCATTGTTACAAAAGGAACTTTATTAAAAAAGCCAACAATAGCAGCAATAACTCCTCCAATTAATAAAATATATTGATTTGAATACGTTCCAAAAAACTCCCCTTCTGCAAAAAATATATTATACGCTAACATTATCATTAAAAGAACTACAGGAATTAATGCTTCTAAAATATTAAGTTCTTTATTTTCAATTATTTTTTGATTTTGTATTTCTATCTCTGATAAGTTTTTGTTTTCTTGCATGCTTTTTCTTTAGGAATGTAATAATACGTAAATTAGAATGCTTTTACAATAAAAGCCTCACTCAAAGTTTGAGTAAGGCTTTTATTTGTAATTAAATATATTTTAAAATGTTAATGCTATTACAACACACCTACTTGCGTCATACATTTATGCATTGCTCTATATGTACGCTCAATATCATTGTCTAAGCCAATAGAAAAGCGAATAATACCTTCTGAGAGCCCCATTTCAACTTGCTCATCTTCAGGTATTTCAGAAGAAGTACTTGCTCCTGGCGCACTAAATAAGGTTTTATAAAACCCTAAACTTACCGCTAAATAACCAAGGTTATTGTGCTGCATTAGCTCCATTAATTCATTTGCTTTTGCTAATGTTCCTACATCAACTGTCATAATTCCACCAAAACCATATTCTTCATTGTACATGCTTTTGAAAAGCTGATGATCTGTATGGCTTTTCAAACCTGGGTATACTACTTTTAATCCATCTTTTTCAAAACGTTCTGCCAAATAAGAAGCGTTTTCACTGTGTTTTTTCATTCGTATGTGCAAGGTTCTCATATTTTTTAAAATACTTGCTGCACGTAAACTATCCATTACAGGACCTAACAACATTGCCGCTCCATCATTAACGCTACGTAAACTGTTTATAAATTCTTGTGACCCGCAAACAACTCCTCCAACAGTATCATTTGTACCATTTATAAATTTTGTTAAACTATGAATTGTAATATCAGCACCTAATTTTTGAGGAGATATCATCAATGGTGAAAATGTATTATCTACCACTAAAAGAATGTTATGTTTTTTAGCAATTTTGGCCAATTCAGTAATATTTGCTATTTCTAATAACGGATTGCTAATAGATTCACAATAAATCATTTTAGTTGAAGGCTTAATAGCGGCTTCAACTTTTTCCAATGAAGTAATATCAACAAATGATGTTGAAATATTAAATTTTGGTGTGAAATTTTTTAAAAATGCGTATGTTCCGCCATAAATAGTTCTACTTGAAACAATATGATCTCCTGCTCCACAAATTTGCATGATAACTGAAGTAATTGCGCCCATTCCTGAACCTGCCACGTTTGCCGTTTCAGTAAATTCCATAGCGGCTAATGCTTCACCTAAATATAAATTACTTGGACTTGTATGACGAGAGTATAAATAACAACCTTCTGCATGCCCTTCAAAGGTATCAAGCATTGTTTTTGCGTGTAAAAAAGTGTAGGTTGCTGAATCTGAGATTGAAGGATTTACACCTCCAAATTCTCCGAAATACTGTAAATCTTGAATGTTATTTGCTGGTTTATTGCTCATGATTAAATAATTTTTTATTTAAAATTAATACATCACGCGTTAATAAACTGAATTATTTTACTTTTACAGTGTATATTTCTTATATCACTTCAAAATTTAGAATATTTCACTACAAAATTAAATTATTTCAACTACTTTTAGATAAAATTTCTGAATATGATTCTGTTAGATTTAATAGATAAAAAATTGGTAAACTTATTACAACAAAATTCAAAAGCGAACATTAAAGAACTTGCTTTAAAAATTGGTCTCACGCAAACGCCAACGTATGAAAGGATAAAAAGGTTAGAAAAATCTGGCATTATCCAAAAGTATATTGCTGTTCTAAATAATGAAAAAGTTGGTTTTTTGGTTGAAGTATTTTGTCAGGTTACTTTATTGGTGCATTCAAAAGAATTGATTACTAAATTTGAAAATGCGGTAAATAAAATAGACGAGGTTATTGAATGCTTTCATGTTGCGGGAAATTATGATTACTTATTAAAAGTAATTGTAAAAGATATGAAAAGCTATCAGCTTTTTTTAAAAAATAAATTATCTGTTTTAGATTCAGTTGGCAATGTGCAAAGTACATTTGTAATGTCTTCAACTAAAGACACAACAATTATAAAATTAACATAAAAAAGAGGCTGTCTAAAAAGTATTTAAAACCGTCATTCTGAACTTGATTCAGAATCTCACCATACTGAAAACAAATCATTATGAGAACCTGAATCAAGTTCAGGTTGACGAAAATTTTACTTTTTAGCAACCTCAACCTATTAAATAGTAGCTATAAAAAGTTTATAATGTTGCTACAATTGTTACTTGTAAATCAAAATCATCATTCACAAATTTCTCTTTTAAATTATTGAAAAATGTTTTTGATTTATATTTAATATTAAAATCGGCTCTATTAATTTGAAATGTTTCACTAGTTAAAGTTACCGTTTGGTCAGTTGAAGTTACCGTAGCAGAAAACATAATTTGTTTTGTAATTCCCTTTATAGTTATATCGCCCGTTACTAGCGTTTTTCCATCTTTCAATTCACTATTTGTAATCACAAATTTAGATGTAGTATGTGCTTCAATATCAAAAAAGTCTTCCGATTTTAAATGACGTTCTAATTTTCCACTTCCATCAGCATCTTTAATTGTTGCCATATCAACTGTAAATGTACCGCCTTTAATTGCACCTTCTACTAGTTCTAAATCCCCAGATGTTAAGTTAATAAAACCGTTATGAGACCCTGTTGGCTTGTATCCTTTCCAGCTAATAGTAGATTCTGTAATATCTACATTGTACTTCTCAACTGGTTTTATTGGGTTGTTAAATGACATTGAAATAAATGCAATTGCCAAAATTAAAATTCCTGTTTTTTTCATCTCTTTTTTATTTATAATGATTATTAATAAGTACAATAGTAGTATAAATTTATAACTACTTACAAATAAAATTAGTATTTAATATTTTTTTAACAACTACTTTTAACTTTTCTTTAAAACAATTTGTTCTAAATTTTTGTTTACTATTTGGTTATAAAATTCTTTTATTTCTTTATAATTTTGTACAGGATAAATTGCTGTATTAATTTTTAAATTAGATTGTATCGTTATTTTATTTCCTTCAGCACTAATGTTAAATCTATAAACTCCATATTTATTTGGCAATGCAATTGCTAGTTTTTCAGGAATTGAAACAACAGAATATCCTTCAGGAATAGTAATATGAATATTATTCTTTTCTGAAATTGGTGCGCCAAAATCGATTGGATATTCTCTACTCTCTAGCTTAAAAGGATTGTTGGATTTTGATTTGATAAATAATGGCTTGATATAAATTTTGTTTCCTATAATATCAACCATATTTTCAGAATAAAACGTATATCTTTCAACTACAGGTTTATACAGGTTTTCTTTATTTATTACTTTAAACTCTTCAATTTCAAAACTACTATACTTACCCTCTAGCTTTGCTATTATATCTTCATCTTTCACTTTAGAATACTTATTTCTATATTTCAACGCATCTAAATTAGTGTATGCAACTCTACACATACCATTTCCTTCGCCTTCCTTATTAATTGTCACAATAAGGGTTGTACTCGTTTCTGAAGGAGTTGTAGGGGTTAAATTTACTGAAGTTGAACTTCCATTCTTTCTAATTAATCTTCCTTGCCAATTTAAATCTCTTAATGGCAAACCATTTGGTGTGCTATTTGGGTCCGTTGCATCTAATAAAATAAGTCCACCTGATATTTCAACAGCGGCAATCACAAAATTAAATCCGTTAATTGTAGGATATAAAGGGATTCCATTTGACCTTGTACTTAGTATTACCGGATTTGCTGTAAATCCTGCTGTATTTAGCATAGATATTAAGTTTAAATTAATATCTGCTACATTCCCCACGCCTAGTTTATACGCCTTTTTTGTACCGTTGAAAGTTGTGATTCCATAATAATTGTTCCACTTAATTTTCTGTTTTACAAATTCAAAAATGGCTGTAATTTTTTCATAATCTGTTTTTACTGAAGCTAAAACTAAAGCCAAATCATCTTCAAAATGATTAGATTTATAAATTTGGTTACTAAAATCTGAACTTTCATAAATAGTTTTAGTTACATTTTCCCAAGTATTTGAAAAATATTCAATTGATTCATTAGGCCAATGCAATTCTGAATATTCATATTCCAACATAGCTCTATAATTGTCAATATTATTTACATATGGCTCTTCTAATAAAGCCGGAACATCAGTAATATTATAGGTTTCTAAAGTTGAAGAATACTCTATATTCGTTTGTGAAAAAGTAGTTTTTATAGGTGTCCACCCTTCTTCTGATCTAGATTTATTAACAAATGTAATTTTACCTCTCGTTTTTTCAATCTTTGGAGATACGTAATAATAGCCCTTCGATCTTTTTTTGTAAACAAAATATTCAGGAATTTCTACCTCTATATTCATTTTTTTTACTGGAATTTCGTATTGAAATTGAAGATCATCAATGGTTCTAAAAGGAGAATTAATTTTGTACTTCCATTCAACAACACATCCTTCTTTTAGATTTGGCATTGTAAATTTTTTCTCAATCCAATACTTATTTTTCTCTTCTTCAAAAATTTCTTTTTTCTCTAAATCCGTTTTTAAAACTTTCCCTCCTTCTAAATTATAGGTAATTGCTTTTAAGCCATTCATCCTCTCTTCATTCCCGCTTGAGTTTGATTGGTAAAGTTCAATTTCTTTGGTAGCCCATTTGTACCCTTCACTATTGTAAATTTTTATTCGTTCATGAATTTCTGTTACTACTTGAAAACCTTGCCCCTCTTTGTATTTAAAATCCGTTTTCCTTTTTTTATATAAAATAACAGCATTTGCTGATGAATCTTTAGCATAATACTGCTCTTCTAATTCTTCTTTTGAAACTTTTCCAAATTTATAATTCTGTCCAATTATTTTATTAGAAATTAAAAAGAATACTCCTATTATTAAAAACTTTTTCATGTGCTATATTTTTTTTAAAACTATTTTTGAATTATCATATTTTCTTATATTTTTTCTAAATGTCCTATACAAATCATATGCTTCTTTTGGGTATTTTCCTTCTTCAACTCTTATTGTTCTTTTGTATACATAATTATGTTCATTTATTTTTGATATTTCAATAGCATATTTACCATACTCCGATTCAATTACTTTATTTTCAGGAATATAAACAACTTCAAAAGTTGTAGGTAGTTTAATTTTAACTTCATCTACATCAACAAAACCTTGAGAAATTTCAAATGGTAATTTTCTTTTTCTAATTCTATTTGGAACTACTGAATTTCTATTAAACGCATTTATAGGAATCAACATTTCATCACCACTTATTGTGGAATAATTTGAGGCAGAAAATTCAATTACTTCTTCAAAAACCAAAGCATCTCTATTGTTGAAAATTTCAATTTTTGAAAATTTAATATTGTTGATATATGAAAGATACTCTTTAAAAAGCTTCTCTAATTCTTTTCGACTTTCTCCTTCATTTCGTAATAAATTATCCATGTATTGCGTTCCCTGTGAGTCAATTTTCACATTGGCTTTTATACTTCCCGTTGCATCAATCTCATAACTTCCTTGGGTGTATTGATAATTTTCTTCAGGTTTATAAATTTTAGTATGTTTAATAATACCACCTTTTGGAGTTATTACTAAAACATCTCTATCATCCGTAAAGTCACCCAAATAACCAAATGGCACTTTTTGATTGGTACATTCTAACCAAATATCCCCTTTGTTTGTTGGTACGTTTAGAATAATATGATTTCCTTGCATAGAAAAAAAATCTTTTTCAATGTCCTTATTTTCATCTCCAGCCCAAATAACTGTATAATATGCTTCAACCCCAACAACATCTAATAACGTTTTTGTATAATTTGAAAGACCTTTACAATCTCCATAACCCAACCTATGAACAACATTTGCAGGAATTGGCATCCATCCACCTATACCTTCTTGAACACTTATATAACGAGTTCTGTCTTGAACGTATTTATAAATAATTTTTGCTTTTTCTATTGGATCATCTACTCCTTCTACAAGTCTATTTACTTCATTCTTTACATTTTCTTGAATCTTATCATTCCCATTTTTCAAAAAATTATATCTCCATTTCCCAAACTCATTCCAATTATTCGCTTCTCCATTAATTCCTTCTAAATTAAATTTATACAAACCCGTAATTAAAACTGGTGTAATCTCAGATAACCTAGTACTGTATGGTTCTCTTTTTATTGCTGGAATATTTTCAATTTTATACGACAAACTATAATCTGACGTTTCCTTTTCAATGGTAAAATTTTCAAAATTCTTTTCTTTAAACCTCACTTTTAATCCTTCATTAGAAACTAAGTTGTAGCTACTACTCTGTACAGCTGTTAAATAGCTACTTATTGGATTCCAGCCAGGAACAAAGCCCGTATTTATTGTTTCAATTTCATATTCAGAATAAATGGTATATGGATATGTTATAGGCGTATAGTTATAATACATCATTCGGCTATCACCATAAAGTGTTCCTTCATCAACAGCACTTATATCTTGATATTCTTTATTTTTTACTTTTTTAATTTCATATCCAACAGCATTGTAAATTATCGTTTTTATACTTTTAATCTTTTGATTTTTATCGAAAGGGACATAAATATAGCTATTTCTGTTTCCTAATTTATTCAAAACTGTAACAGCTGTTTTAACATGTATTGTCATTTTATTTTGAGCATGAATTTCAATAGAAACATTTTCAAATCGGACTACAGAATTTGTGTCTTCTTTAAGATTTTCTGGTATCTTAGAAATGTTATAATTATAGTCTTGTGAATAGGTAAGGGAAACAAAAAAAAGCACAAAAAGTACAGATAGGGTAATTATTTTCATAGAAATTTAATTTCTTATAAAGATAAAAAAACTTTTTAAAAAAGGGTGGTTTACTCTCTTTTTTTAGAATCCATGCAAATAGTCACAGGGCCATCATTAACCAATGCTATTTTCATATCGGCTCCAAACTCGCCTGTTCCAACTTTCTTCCTTAGTTGTCTTTCAAATTCAACAATAAATTGCTCATATAGCGGTATAGAAATTTTAGGTTTTGCTGCATTTATATACGATGGTCGGTTTCCTTTTTTTGTGCTTGCCTGTAGTGTAAATTGGCTTACAACAATAGCATCTCCGTTTTCATCCAACAATGAGTTGTTCATCACTCCATTTTCATCATTAAATATGCGAAGATTTACAATTTTTTTTGTGAGCCATGCTATATCAGTTTGTGAATCTTCAGCTTCAATACCCACTAAAATTAAGAGTCCGTTATTTATTTCACTCACCACTTTTTCTTCAATAGTTACTGAAGCTTTTGAAACTCGTTGCAATACTACTTTCATAAAATTTGATTTAGATACTATACAATTCTCAATACAATTTCATTTTATTCTTATTCGCTATTTCATGATAATAAAAGCTAGCGGGTAGCCTAAATTCACTTTGCAATATGGATTCCTGCCTACGCAGGAATGACAAATTAATAATGTTATA
>TARA_R110001583_G_scaffold12326_2_pt1 | contig 24010 bp, 22 predicted proteins | sample TARA_R110001583 | Tara Oceans TARA_R110001583 (sample SAMEA4398432) | marine metagenome | biome: Polar Biome; feature: [MES] marine water layer (ENVO:01000295) within the mesopelagic zone...; material: water (ENVO:00002006), including particulate matter (ENVO:01000060) such as...... | reverse complement strand
GGCAAATAAGTTGGTAAAAAAACATTTTCCTCAAGTTAAATTAACTGACCTTCCTGCATTTTACAATAAAGCCGATTATATTGAAGTGTTAAGTGAAAGTATTCAAAATGAATTAGATAAATCAAAACCAGAACATTTACTTTTTTCTTATCACGGACTTCCAGAAAGACATATAAAAAAGTCCGATATCACCAAATCTCATTGTAAAATTGATGGAAGTTGTTGCAATACACATTCTACTGCACATGATTTTTGTTACAGACATCAATGTTATGAAACAACCAAACAAGTGGTAAAAACACTTAATTTAAAAGAAGGTTCTTATAGTGTTTCATTTCAATCTCGATTGGGAAGAGACCCTTGGATAAAACCCTATACGGACCATGTAATTGATGATTTTGCTAAAAATGGCTTAAAAAAATTAGCAGTTGTTACACCAGCATTTGTATCAGATTGTTTAGAAACATTGGAAGAAATTGGGATGGAAGCAAAAAGATCTTTTATTGAAAATGGCGGTGAAGAATTTACTGCAATTCCTTGCTTAAATGAAAATGAAAAGTGGGTTAAAACACTATCCAGTTGGATTAATAATTGGGCGGAATAATTATGGCGTATTTATACATAAAATCACTTCATATTATTTTTATAACCACTTGGTTTGCTGGCTTATTTTATATTATTCGTTTATTTATTTATTTTAAGGAAGCAGAAGAAAAACCAGAAATTGAAAAAAATATTTTAATTGTTCAATACCAATTAATGATAAAAAGGCTTTGGTATATTATCACTTGGCCATCAGCAGTTTTAGCAACAATTTTTGCACTTATTTTACTTTTTATGCAACCTGCATGGCTTCAACAAAGTTGGATGCACATTAAATTACTATTTGTTGCTTTGTTATTTTTTTACCAAGGTACTTGTCAAGTCATGTACAATCAAGTTAAAAATAATAACCTAAAATATTCTTCAACATTTTTAAGGATTTGGAATGAAGTAGCCACCATTATTTTATTTGCTTGTGTATTTCTTGTAGTACTCAAAAATGCTTTAGGATGGGTTTTTGGAACGATTGGAATAATTGGAGTCTCCGTTTTATTAATGTTAGGAATAAAATTGTATAAAAATATTAGAAAAAAGAAAAGTTGGGATAAAAATTAAAATTATTATTACACTAAATTCTTTATTAATTCTTTAACTATTTTTTAATAAATCTTCATTCTTTGGTTATTTATTCGCAACAAATAATTTAAAGTATTACATATTTAATAATCTGTAAATCAATATCTTAAAAACGAAAAATTGATTTTAATCATCTAATTAACGAAAACGTTTTCTTAATTTTAACCCATTATAAATATTAATTTGTAAAAGGAAAATTTATGAAAAAACTGCTTTTAGGTAACGAAGCTTTAGCGCAAGGAGCAATTGATGCCGGAATATCAGGTGTTTATGCATATCCAGGCACACCTTCAACTGAAATTACCGAATATATACAACACTCAAAAACCGCAACTGAATTAAAAATTCACTCTAAATGGTCGGTAAATGAAAAAACCGCGATGGAAGCTGCGCTTGGAATGTCATACGCAGGCAAAAGAGCAATGACTGTTATGAAACATGTAGGTTTAAATGTTGCTGCAGATGTTTTTATGAACATGGCAGTTTCAGGAATTAACGGTGGCTTAGTAGTTGTAGTTGCCGACGACCCTTCAATGCATTCATCACAAAATGAACAAGATTCTCGCAACTATGGAAGGTTTGCTATGATTCCAATTTTAGAACCTTCAAATCAACAAGAATGTTATGATATAACAAAATATGCGTTCTACTTATCTGAACAATTGGGCTTACCAGTCATGATTAGAATGGTAACACGATTATCACATTCAAGAGCTGGAGTTGAAATTGGCAAAAGAATAGTTCAAAATACCATTCGATTACCTAAAAATCCACATCAGTTTCAATTAATTCCAGTACATGCAAGAAACGGATACCAACATTTGGTAGATCTTCAAAGCGACACAAGAGAGAGTTCTGAAAATAGTTTTTTCAATTCTTATATTGATGGCCCAAATATTTCTATGGGTATTATTGCTTCCGGAATTGCTTATAATTATTTAATGGAAAATTTTGATGATGACGATTGTCCTTATCCAATTTTAAAAATCTCTCAATATCCATTACCTAAAAATCTCGTTAAAAAATTATTTAATAAATGTAAAAAAGTGTTGATTTTAGAAGACGGGTATCCTTTTATTGAAGAAGTACTTTCTGATTATTTTGGAGAAAGTAAAAAAATAATGGGTAGATTAACCGGTCATTTAAACCGTGTTGGGGAATTAAACCCTGATAATATTTCAAACGCTTTAGGTTTTGATGTGAAAAATACAACCGAAATTCCAAAAATTGTATCAAGTCGCCCACCCGAATTGTGTATTGGTTGTGCACACAGAGATTTGTTTGAAGCCATCAATCAGTTAAAAACTGAAAATAGTGACCAACAGGTTTTTGGAGATATTGGCTGTTCAGCATTGGGTGTACTTACACCATACCAAAGTATAAATACGTTAATTGATATGGGCGCTTCAATAACAATGGCTAAAGGAGCTGCCGATGCAGGAATTCATCCTTCAATCGCAATTATAGGAGATTCAACTTTTACCCATTCTGGTATGACTGGTTTACTAGAAGCAGTGATTGAAAATACACCGGTTACCATTATAATTTCAGATAATTCTGCTATTGCAATGACTGGCGCTCAAGATTCATCCGCTTCTGGCAGAATTGTTAATATTTGTAGAGGGATTGGTGTTGATAAAAATCATCTAAAAATTATTACACCGCTACATAAAAATTTAAACGAAAATATTGATTTAATTAGAAATGAAATCAATTACAAAGGTGTTTCAGTTGTAATAGCACAAAGACCCTGTGTTCAATTATCAAAAGAGCAAAAAGACAGACTAAACGGGCTAAAAACAGCATCATTAAATTAAAAAATTAACATGAAAACAAATATTATATTAGCAGGTGTTGGTGGACAAGGTATATTGACAATTGCAGCAGTTATAGATACTGCGGCATTAGATTGCAACCTTAACATCAAACAATCTGAAGTGCATGGAATGAGTCAGCGTGGTGGTGCTGTACAATCTCATTTGCGCATTTCAAGTAAAGAAATACATTCAGATTTAATTCCACTTGGAAAAGCAGACATTATCATTTCTGTTGAACCTATGGAATTATTACGATATATTCCCTATTTAAAAAAAGATGGATTATTAGTAACGGATTCAAACCCATTTAATAACATTTCAAATTACCCAGAATTAAAAGAAATTTATGCTGAAATTAAATCGCATCAAAACAGCATCTTAATCGACGCCAAACAAATAGCGAAAGATTTAGGCAATTCAAAAGCAACAAATATGGTATTACTTGGCGCAGCAGCCTCCCAGCTTCCATTAAGTGATAAAAGCTTAGAACAAGCCATTAAAACACTTTTTGAACGTAAAGGCGAACGGGTTGTAGCTAAAAATTTGGAAGCCTTTAATAAAGGAAAAGAAATTGCAACTATAAGTGTATCATAATCCAAATTTAATTCATGCTAAATAAAAAATTAATAAACCCTAAAAGTATTGTTATAGTAGGAGCTTCAAATAACATTCAAACTCCTGGAGGTCGCATTTTAAAGAATTTAATTGATCATAATTATAAGGGAGAATTATTTGCAGTAAACCCAAAAGAGACAGTAGTTCAAGGAGTTAAATGTTATCAAAATATTAATAAGCTTCCAAAGGTAGATATGGCAATTATTGCTATTGCTGCAAAATATACACTTGAAACAGTTAAAATTTTAGCACAACAAAAAAACACCCAAGGGTTTATCATATTTTCAGCTGGTTTTAGTGAAAAAGATGAAGAAGGAAAAAAATTAGAACAAACCATTGTTGCCGAAATTAATTCCGTTGGAGGCACCTTATTAGGACCAAATAATATTGGATTAATCAATCAAAATTATGCAGGTGTTTTTACAACTCCAATTCCAAAATTAACTAGCAAAGGAGCTGATTTTATTTCAGGTTCTGGCGCAACTGCAGTTTTTATTATTGAAGCTGCAATGGCAACTGGATTAACATTTTCAAGCGTATATTCTGTTGGAAATTCAGCTCAAATTGGTGTAGAAGAAGTGCTGGAACATTTAGATGAAACTTTTAATGCAACTACTTCTTCACAAGTAAAATTACTCTACATTGAGAGTATTGAAAATTCTAAAAAATTATTAAAACACGCGCTGTCTTTAACACAAAAAGGTTGTAAAATAGCCGCCATAAAAGCAGGGAGTTCTTCCGCAGGAAGCAGAGCAGCAAGTTCTCATACTGGCGCTTTGGCAAATTCGGATGTGGCAGTTGATGCTTTATTTAAAAAAGCTGGAATTGTTCGTTGTTACGGAAGAAACGAGTTGATTACCGTTGCTTCCATTTTTATGCATCCAGCATTCACCGGAAAAAATATAGCAATTATTACACATGCTGGCGGTCCAGCTGTGATGCTAACTGACTCACTTTCTAAAAACGGTTTAAACGTTCCAGAAATTAAAGGCAAGGAAAGTGAAGAATTACTTAGTAAGTTATTTGTAGGTTCTTCAGTTTCTAATCCGATTGATTTTTTAGCAACTGGAAATGCTGAACAATTAGAAACAATTATTGATTATTGTGAGCATAAATTTGAAGAAATTGATGCAATGGTAGTTATTTTTGGTAGCCCGGGTTTGTTTGAAGTTTATGATGTGTATGAGGTACTTCATAAAAAAATGCGAACCTGCAAAAAGCCGATTTTTCCTGTTTTGCCTTCGGTGGTAAATGTTAAAAAAGAAATAGACTTTTTTATTGAAAAAGGAAATATTAATTTTCCAGATGAAGTTTTGTTTGGAAATGCCTTAGGAAAAGTGGTAAATACTTCGAAACCAAAAATAATTACCAAATTTAAATCAACTCTTAATTCTGATAACACCAGCCTGTTCGGCAGGCAGGTTAGAGCAATAATAAATAACGCTACTAATGGTTATTTACAACCGCAAAAAGTAAAAGAACTATTATTGGCTGCTGAAATTCCAATAGTGACTGAGGTCATTTGTACTTCTAAAAAGGAATGTATTAAAGCCGTAAATGAACTGAAATATCCAATTGTAATGAAAATTGTTGGACCAATTCATAAAACAGATGTTGGTGGAATTATTTTAAATATCGCTTCTGAAGAAAAATTGATAGCTTCATTTGATACTATCATGAAAATTAATGGAGCAATTGCTGTTTTAATTCAACCAATGAAAAAAGGAATTGAACTATTTATTGGAGCAAAAAAAGAAGACAAATTTGGACATTTGATTTTATGCGGTCTTGGAGGAATTTATATTGAAGTTTTAAAGGATATTCAAACTGCTTTGGCACCAGTTTCAAAAAATGAAGCGCTGGAGATGATTCACAATTTAAAATCATATAAAATAATTGAAGGCTTTAGAAATCAAAAAGGAGTAAATGAAAATGAATTTGCAGAAATTATTGAAAAAATATCGAATTTAGTTACCATAGCACCAGAAATTGCTGAGTTGGATTTAAATCCACTTTTAGGAAACGCTAAAGAAATAGTTGCTGTTGATGTGAGAATTAGAATTGAAAAATAATAATTATTTGTAGTGGGTAAAAAGAACAAAAGACAACTGTCCTCGAATTAGTTAACTTGTACAATTCTGATTGAAGTGCTAACGGAATGAAGAATCTAGATACTCGCTATTACGTGAGATGCTTCCCTAGCGTTCAGCATGACAAAAAAATAATACTGTCATTCTAATTGAAGTGCTAACGGAATGTAGAATCTAGATACTCGTTATTACGTAAGATGCTTTACTAGCGTTCAACATAACAAAAAATAAAACTGTAATTCTTATTGAAGTGCTAACGGAATGTAGAATCTAAATACTCGCTATTACGTAAGATGCTTTACTAGCGTTCAACATAACAAAAAATAAAACTGTAATTCTTATTGAAGTGCTAACGGAATGTAGAATCTAAATACTCGCTATTACGTAAGATGCTTTACTAGCGTTCAACATAACAAAAAATAAAATTGTAATTGCAAAATGCTATTATCCAATAATGACAACATCTCCTCTAACATTTGGACTCGTACTTCCAATTAAAAAATTGGTGGTTTTTGGATGTATTTTAAAGGATACTTTTTCCTTTTTTAATTCTTGAAAATGTGCTATTATTTTTTTGTTTGTAATCGTTGAATTATCAAAAACTATGGTATCTATTTTATTTGTTTTTATCAGTTTTTTTATTTTTAAATAATCGTCAATAATTGGTTCTTTTATTAGTAAATATTTTTTACTTAAATAATCAACTATTAACTCATTATCACCTAAATACAATAAATTAAGTATGGGTTTTGCTCTTTTTTTATCCTTTTTGAATTTAAATAATTTCAACAAATACCAAAACTCAATACCTATTCTCATCACAAAATCATAAATAAGATTTAGTTTGAAATGCTTTTTATAAAAAATTTGCATTGCCTGATGAAAATAGTTCAAATATTTAATGCTTTTTTGAGTACTTTCTCCTTTAAAATGGATTATTTGGGCATTTGCATAATAATAATTTTGGTAGCCTTTATTCAATAATTTTATACTTAAATCTATGTCTTCACCATACATAAAGTAATCTTCATTAAATCCATGAACTTCATTAAAAACTGCTCGTTTTATAAACATAAAAGCTCCTGAGGCAATATCTATAATACCCGATTCATTTTCTTCTAAATGAGTTGCATAATATTTTCCTGTTCTTTTACTAGAAATTCCAAAAAGCTTATTAAATGAAACTCCTGGAGTAGGAATTCCTCTTTTACTTTCAGGAGCAAAATTACCAGACCCATCTATTAATTTAACCCCTAAAACCCCTAAATTTTGTTTAGTTTTTGAAAACGTGAAAATTTTATCTAGTGTATCTTCCGCAATTACAGTATCTGGATTTAGGATTAAAATGTATTTTCCTTTTGCAACTTTAACTCCTTGATTGTTCGCTTTAGAAAACCCAACATTTTCATCGTTTTCAATTAAAATAACTTTTGGATATTTTTCTTTAATAATCTTACAAGAATCATCCGCTGAATTATTATCAACAATTATAATTTCAACAGTTAAATTTTTTGAAGCTGCATAAATACTTAAAACACATTGCTCCAAAAAATACCGAACATTATAATTAATAATTACAACCGATACATCCATAAAAATTAAAGTGAATTTTCAAATGGAATTCTATTAATAATACTTCTTCCTAAGGTTATTTCATCAGCATATTCAAGTTCATCACCTACTGCAATTCCACGTGCAATTGTTGAAGTTTTAACGTTATATTTTTCTATCTGCTTAAAAATATAAAAGTTTGTAGTATCTCCTTCAATAGTTGAGCTTAATGCAAAAATCACTTCTTTAACAATTCCAAGTTTTACTTTATCAATTAAACTATCAATAGTTAAACTATGTGGCCCAACACCTTCAATTGGAGAAATTTTTCCACCTAAAACATGGTATAAACCTTTAAATTGTGATGTGTTTTCTATAGCCATTACATCCCTTACATCTTCAACAACACAAATTAGCTCTTCATTTCTTGAAGTATTTGCACAAATCTCACAAATTTCAACATCAGAAATATTATGACATTTTTTACAAGATTTAATTTCATCAACTAAATTAGTTAATGATGCTGATAATTGATGCGTTTGGGAATTAGGTTGTTTTAGCAAATGTAACACCAATCGTAATGCGGTTCTTTTACCAATTCCTGGCAGCTGAGAAACCTCATTTACGGCATTTTCCAAAAGTTTTGATGAAAAATTCATTCGGCAAATGTACAATTAGCAAACGATATTCTCAATAATTTTAGTTTCTTTGTTAACTTGTAAATTTTAAAATTAGTTTATGCAACCAATCTATTTACTTTCTTTAATCGCAGTTTATTTTTGTGTACTCTTACTAATAGCATACTTTACTGGAAAAAACGATAGTAACGATACTTTTTTTAAGGCAAATAAAAAATCGCCTTGGTATGTTGTAGCTTTTGGTATGATTGGAGCTTCCCTTTCTGGAGTTACATTTATTTCCGTTCCTGGCTGGGTGCAAAGTTCTCAATTTAGCTATTTGCAAATTGTAATTGGATATTTATTTGGCTATTTTGTAATTGCATACGTGCTTATCCCTATTTATTATAATTTAAAAGTCACCTCAATTTATGAGTTTTTAAAACACAGATTTGGTCCTATTACTCATAAAACTGGCGCCTTTTTCTTTTTTATATCTCGTATTTTAGGCGCGTCGTTTCGGTTGTTTTTAGTTGCTTCTGTTTTACAATATTTTATTTTTGACGCTTGGAATGTACCGTTTGAAATAACGGTAATCCTTTCTATTTTATTAATATGGATTTACACTTTTAAAGGTGGAATAAAAACAATAGTTTGGACAGATACTTTACAAACACTATTTATGTTAATTGCTGTTTTTACTACTATTTTTATAATTAGTGATAAATTAAATTGGTCTATTTCAGATATTTTTTCTTCTTCAGAATTCAACAAATTCAGTAAAATAATTTTTACAGATGATTTTAATGACAAAAAACATTTGATTAAATCGTTTTTCGGTGGAATGTTTATTGCAATTGCTATGACTGGATTAGACCAAGATATGATGCAAAAAAACTTAACATGTAAAAACATAAAGGAAGCACAATGGAACGTACTTTCATTAGGTTTTGTACTTATTTTTGTGAATTTTGTGTTTTTAACTTTAGGAGCATTACTTTTTATTTATGCTGAAAAATTTGGAATCTCAATTCCAGTAGTAGCTGGAAGTGTTAAAACTGATTTATTATTCCCTGAAATTGCATTAAAAGGAGGTTTGGGAATTCCAATGTCAATCATTTTTTTATTAGGTTTAATAGCAGCGGCGTATTCCAGTGCCGATAGCGCTTTAACATCTTTAACAACTTCTTATTGCATCGATTTTTTAGACATTGAACAACTAGAAGAATCAAAACAAAAATCGATTCGTAAAAAAACACATATTGTAATTTCTGCTGTTTTAGTTTTGGTAATTATTATCTTTAGATATGTATTAGAAGATAATGTTATTAGTAGTGTTTTACAAGTTGCTTCGTATACTTATGGACCACTATTAGGAATTTTTGCTTTTGGTATTTTTACAAAATTTAATATTAAAGATAACTTAGTTTGGATTATAGCAATTGCTTCAGTTTTTCTAACTTATTTATTAAATGCCTATTCTGTTGAATTATTAAATGGTTATATTTTTGGATATGAACTATTAATTTTAAACGGATTTATTACTTTTGCCGGACTTCTTTTAATAAAAAAGTCGGATAATCATTTAGTTGAAAAACAATAAATAGTATAAAGAATCTCTATTTTTACCAAATGGAAAAAGATTTAAGTAATTACCGAAGAAATTATCAGAAAATAGAACTTTCTAAAAATGAAATTTCTGACAATCCAATGGAATTATTTCAAAAATGGTTTTATGAAGTTGAAGAATATGGTGGCGATGTGGAATCTAATGCAATGACGCTTTCAACTATTGGTTTGGATGGATTTCCAAAAAGCAGGGCTGTTTTACTAAAAAAATATACTTGGGAAGGCTTTATCTTTTACACAAATTACAATAGTGAAAAAGGAAAATCTATTGAAATAAATCCAAATGTATGCTTGTCTTTTCTTTGGCATAATATTGAACGGCAAGTGATTATAAAAGGAGTAGCTGAAAAAATTTCAGAAAATTTATCGGATGGTTATTTTGAATCAAGACCTGACGGAAGTAAACTTGGAGCCTGGGCTTCAGATCAAAGTGAAGCTGTTCCATCACGTAAATATTTAGATGATCGGTTACATAATTTTGAACAACAATTTAAAGGTAAAGAAATTCCAAGACCAAAACATTGGGGTGGCTATATTGTAAAACCTGTAAGTATAGAATTTTGGCAAGGAAGACCAAATAGAATGCATGATAGAATTAGATTTACATTACAAGAAGATTACAACTGGAAAATTGAACGATTAGCACCATAATTTTTTTATATTTGAACCTCAACCAAACTTGAATGAAAACACTTTATATAGTTAGACACGCAAAATCTTCTTGGGAATATGAAGGAATTAAAGATATAGATCGTCCTTTAAAAGAAAGAGGAATCAACGATGCCTACTTAGTTTCAAAAGTGCTACATGAAAAAATTGCAACACCAGATGTATTTGTTTCAAGTTGCGCAAACAGAGCACTTCATACAGGTATGATTTTTAGTTATACCTTTAATTATCCATTAGCAAACCTAAGAATTAGTAAATCTCTCTATAATTTTAGCGATGGTTATTTAATTAAAACAGTAAAAGCATTAGATGATAGTTTTGATTCTGCAATTATTTTTAGCCATGACCATGGCATAAGTACCTTTGTAAATAAATATGGTAGCTTGCAATTAGATCACGTACCAACTTGTGGTGTTGTTGGAATTAAATTTGAAACTAACCATTGGAAAAATATAAAATCAGGAAATACTTTTATAACCGAGTTCCCTAAAAATTTAAAATAATTTTATCTTGAAAATTGAAAAACTTGCAGGTATTGATATTGGATCCAATGCCATACGATTATTAGTTACAAATGTTATTACAGATGACAATGGGCAAAATCCAAGTTTTAAAAAATCAGCTTTGGTTAGGGTACCTATTCGATTGGGAGCAGATTCATTTATAAAAGGTGAAATTTCAGAAAACAATAAGCTGCGAATGATTAAGGCCATGAAAGCTTTTAAATTATTGATGAATGTTCATGGGGTAATCAAATTTTATGCCTGCGCAACTTCCGCAATGAGAGATGCATCAAATGGTGCGGATGTGGTGGAAGAATTATTTGATAAAACTGGTGTGAAAATTAATATTATAGATGGTAAAAAAGAAGCGGCTATTATTTTCTCCAATGATTTAGCCAGTATAATTGAAAAAACAAAGTCTTATTTGTATGTTGATGTAGGTGGAGGAAGTACTGAAATCACTATTTTCTCTAATGGTAAAATTGTCAATTCAAAATCTTTTAAAATTGGTACAGTACGTTTGCTAAATAAAGAAAAATCATTTCAACATGTTTGGAAAAGTATGGAAAGCTGGATTAAAGAAAATTCAGAAAAACTAAAAAATATTTATTTAATTGGCTCAGGAGGAAATATAAACAAAGTTTTTAAACTTTCAGGGAAACCAATGGGAACACCATTATCAATTAATTATATTGAATCTCAATTTCAGTTTTTAAAACAACTTACTTACGAAGAACGTATTCAAAAATTAGATTTAAATCCTGACCGAGCAGATGTAATTGTTCCTGCAATAAAAATATATTTAAGTGCTATGAAATGGAGTGGTGCTAAAAAAATATATGTCCCAAAAATTGGACTTGCCGACGGGATAGTTAAAAGCTTATACTTCAATAAAATATAAAAATTTAAGCTAGTTTAAATAGGCATAAAGTTATCCACACAATTAATGAACTACAAAAAAAAGTTGGACTCTATTTTGAGAAAGTTTAAAACGATTCTTTATTTTTCTTTTTATACGGTCTAATAATTAATCTTGTTTCTCTATCAAATCGGATATAATTATAAACCCAATTAAAAAATACAACCGCTTTATTTCTGAAACCAATTAATGAAAATAAGTGTACGAACATCCAAACAAACCAAGCAAATACCCCCTGAAACTTCCAACGTTTTAAATCTACAACAGCTTTGTTTCTTCCAATAGTTGCCATCGATCCTTTATCTTTATAAATAAAAGACTTTAAAGGTTTGTTATCTATTTCTGCTAATAAATTTTTTGCCAAGTGTTTCCCTTGTTGAATTGCTGGTTGTGCCATCATAGGATGTCCCTTTGGATATTTAACAGTATCCATACAAGCAACATCTCCAATTGCAAAAACATTTTTATATGTTTTAACTTTGTTAAATTCATCAACTTTTATACGAGTAGCTCTTTCAATTATACATTCTTGATTCAAGCCATCAATTGTTGCGCCCTTAACTCCTGCAGCCCAAATAAGTGTAGAAGCTTCAAAAGACAAATCAGTATCTGTTTCAACATTATAACCATCATAATTTACAACATGGGCATTTTTATAAATATGTACTCCTAAATTAATTAAAAAATCTTCCGCTTTTTCTGATGCTTTTTTACTCATTGTTTTTAAAAGCCTATCTCCTCCTTGAATGATATTTATCTGCATTTGTCTTATATCCAAGTCTGGATAATCCTTAGGTAAAATACCCTTTTTCATTTCTGCTAAAGCTCCTGCTAACTCAACTCCTGTTGGACCTCCACCAACAATCACAAAATTCATCAATGCATTTCTTTGATCAAAATCATTGGTTAATAATGCATCTTCAAAATTTTCAATAATTAAACTTCTTAAATTTAAAGATTGAGGAACATCTTTCATAGCCATACTAAATTTTTCAATATTAGTATTGCCAAAATAATTAGTTGTTGATCCAGTTGCAATAATTAAATAATCATATTTTAATTTACCGATATTAGTATGAATTTTCCTCTTTTCGGTATTCACATTTGAAACTTCAGCCAACCTAAAATAAAAATTAGGAATATCTTTTATCACTTTTCGAAGTGGAAATGCGATAGAATCTGGTTCTAACCCACCAGTAGCAACTTGATATAACAAGGGCTGAAATGTATGATAGTTATGTTTATCAATTAATACAATTTGAAGTTCTTGGTTTTGTAATCCCTTAACCACCGCCAAACCTGCAAAACCACCGCCAATTACCACAACACGAGGAAAACTCGTTTTTGGGATATTCATATTCTTATCAAAATTAGTAGTTGCTTTCAAATTTATTTTTTTAATTAAATCTCTTTCCAAAACTTAGCTTAATTTCTTGTAACGGCTTGTCAGAATTAATGAGTAAGCTAATTAATTCTTTTCTTAAAATATCAATATTTTCATTAAAATATAATGCCCATTTATATTCTTTAAACAACGTTTTTATTTCCTTTAGCCTTTTAAGTGCAAATTCCAAAGTCATTAAAAATTCAGCCGGATTATTTTGCTCTTTTATACTATAAATTTTTACAGATGCTTCTTCAAAATTCACTTCTAAATAAAAACATTTTTCATTAGATTTTAATGAATGAAAATCTAACCAGTTGGCGTATCCAGTATAATAATCCTGATTTTTATATGCTTCAATTCCACTAATTTTCCACCTACAATTGGCTACTCTACCCCAATGATTTGAATAACGATAGACGCCTTTATCTGTATAAAAATACAAACTCCCCGATTTACTTTTATAATGAACTAATTTTTGATTAAAATAATCCTCATTAATCATTTCAAATTCACAATAAGTATGTTTAAAAAAGTTGAAATTATGATAATTTTTCAAGGTAAAGTTCATTTTATAAATATTATCCCCAAAAATATCAATTAACTAGCTTAGCTACAATTAATTTTACTGGTAAAATTTCTTTAGTATGTTCTATACTTGGTCCTGCAACCCACACAGTTTTATAGGTTGCTTTTGTAGCTGCTTTTTCAGTTGCTTTCATACCAATTGAAAACCGAATCATTTTTACCCATTTTTTAAGGCGTTTATTTTTGTTTAAAGTTTGTTCTAACCAAGTTTGTTTTGTTCCAATTTTTTGAACATATGGCGTATTTATCACTGTACTTGGCGTTCCTGAAATCCGTTCAGTCATCACAATATCTTTTGCTCCATAGTGCACACAAGCCTGTTTATATTCATTAGTAACATTTGCTTCAACAGAAGCAATAAAAGGACTACCTATAGATACTCCATCAGCGCCATAACTCAACATTTCATAAATATCTTCCTTACATCCTACTCCACCAGCAGAAATAACTGGAATGTTACATTCCTTTACTAATTCAGTTATTAAATCTTTTGGGGAACTATTTCCTCTATGGCCTCCCGCTAAATTATTTACAGCAATTATAGCATCTGCTCCTAGGCTTTCTACTTTTTTAGCGAATTTTAAATCAGTTACATCGCAAAAAACTTTAATATTTTGTTGATGCGCCTTATTAATAGTTTCTTCAGGACTTCCTAATGAAGTTATAATAAAATCAGCTCCTTCTTCACAAATAACTTCCAATTGCCCTTTATATTTAAGATTTGATTTATTTACAATTAGATTAAATCCAAAAGAACCTCCTTCAACTTTAGCAGTTTTTAATTCCTTAATGGCAGCTCTTAATTCTTCATGTGTTCTATAATTTAATGCTGGAATACAACCTGCAATTCCGCTTTTCATAGCTTCAATAACCATTGTGGTATTTGAAACCAAAAACATTGGAGCTTGTATAATTGGATACTTAATTTTTAAAAGCTGGTTTAATTTTGCAGATTTCATTTTTTTGATTTTTTCAAATATAACAATATTATGCACGCATAGCAAAATTAGATAAAACAAAAAAGGCTTCCATATTTGGAAGCCTTTTTAATAGTTCAATTACAGTTAACTATTATAATAATACTACTGAATTTTCTTCTGTTCCTATACCACTACCTACATATTTATCAGCATCTGCATCATTTACCCATTTTTCTCCATCTAGTAAATATTTAAACTGGAATTCTTTTTCAGCTGGCAAATCAATTGTCACTTTAAAAGATCCATTTTTTAACTTTTTCATACTAATTGGTTCTGCCGTATTCCAATTATTGAATTCACCTAATAAATCAACTCTTCCTGCATCAAAAGAAGCATCCTTTTCCATTAAAAAGGTTACTTTACAAACAGGTTTACTTTTTAAATATTGCTTTTTTAAACTCATAATAATCTATTATTTAATTAATTATACAAATTTAGAATAGTCTACCTTAAAAACATACAACACATTTTCCTAATTTATGTTCTATTTTAACATGTAATAGTAAAACATTTATATTTAGGTTAATATTAAACAGTCTGAATCAAATTTTAAATTTTCAGCATAGTACACGATACCATTATTTTTTAACTTTTTTTTAAATAATTCATTATATTTATCGTGAAAATATTTCATTTTTAAAATATTTTCTTTTAAAAAATGATGATTTAAGTCACCTATTATTTTAGAAATAATTAAAAACTTTACTCATTAGACTCTTTTTAACTAAAAAAATAATTTCAACCACTATGGAAAAATATTTTAAAGTAAAAGTTAATGAATCATTTGAGTACAACTTAAAAAACTCTGACCTCGAAATTTTGAACTTAATTAAGTTATCTTCAACTAAATTTCACGCAATTAGCAACAACAAATCTTTTAACGTTAAGCTCGAGCAAACTGATTTCAATAATAAAAAATATGTACTTAAAATCAATTCAAATCAGTACAACATAAAAATTGAAACCCAACTTGATCTTCTTATTAAAGAATTGGGATTTACAGTTAGTAATTCTAAAAAAGAAAATGACATTAAAGCCCCTATGCCAGGACTAATTTTAAGCGTAAATGTAAAAGTGGGACAAGAAGTTGTTGAAGGGGAAACATTATTGATTTTAGAAGCTATGAAAATGGAGAATAGTATAATTGCTCCAAAAGATGGTCAAATAAAATCCATTAATATTAAACAAGGAGCTACTGTAGATAAAGGAGAATTAATGATTGAAATGGTATAAAAATAAGATGAAAATGAAAAAAATATTGATAGCAAATAGAGGTGAAATTGCCATTAGAGTAATGAAAACTGCTCGCAAAATGGGAATTAAAACTGTTGCGGTATATTCTGAAGCAGATAGAAATGCTCCACATGTTAGATTTGCTGATGAGTCTGTATGTATTGGTGAAGCTCCTTCAATAAAATCTTATTTGTTAGGTGATAAAATAATTAAAGAAGCTAAAAAGTTAAATGTAGATGCAATTCACCCTGGCTATGGTTTTTTAAGTGAAAATGCAAATTTTGCTGAATTATGTGAAAAAAATGATATTATTTTTATTGGACCAAAATCACAGGCCATAAAGATGATGGGAAATAAACTAGCAGCTAAAGAAGCCGTTAAAGATTACAACATTCCTATGGTTCCAGGTATAGATAGAGCAGTTTCTAACCCAATAGAAGCTGCAGAATTAGCGCGTCAAATAGGTTTTCCTATTTTAATTAAAGCTGCGGCCGGTGGAGGTGGAAAAGGCATGAGGATTGTTGAAAAAGAATCAGAAATTGAAGAACAAATGTCGCGTGCCATTAGTGAGGCAACAGCTTCATTTGGAGATGGATCTGTTTTTGTAGAAAAATACATAACATCACCTCGACATATTGAAATTCAGGTTTTGGCAGATAGTCATGGCACTATCTTACATTTTTTTGAAAGAGAATGCAGCATTCAACGCCGGCATCAAAAAGTTCTAGAAGAGGCTCCTTCTTGCATTTTAACCTCTCAATTAAGAGAAAAAATGGGGCAATCTGCTATTATGGTTGCAAAATCATGTAATTATTTAGGTGCTGGCACCGTAGAATTTTTAGTTGATAGCAACCTTAATTTCTACTTTTTAGAAATGAACACACGCTTACAAGTTGAACATCCAGTTACAGAGCTAATATCTGGAGTAGATTTGGTTGAATTACAAATAAAGATTGCAAGAGGAGAAAAAATCAACATCAAACAAGAAGATTTAAAAATTAATGGTCATGCTTTAGAGCTTCGTGTTTATGCCGAAAATCCAATGAATGATTTTTTACCAAGCGTAGGTACTTTAAATACCTATAAAATTCCAGTTGGAGATGGCATTAGAGTAGATGATGGTTTTGAAGAAGGAATGGATATCCCAATATATTATGATCCAATGCTATCAAAATTAATTACATATGGAAAAACCCGTGAAGAAGCAATTCAATTAATGATTGAAGCCATTGAGAACTATAAAATTGAAGGTGTATTTACAACATTACCGTTTGGTAAATTTGTTTGTGAACACGAAGCATTTAGGACAGGTAATTTTGACACGCATTTTGTAAAAAATTATTATGCTCCTAAAAAACTTCAAATTAAATTAAATGAAGAAGCCAATTTAGCAGCCTTAATTGCATTAAAATTTTATCTTGAAGATCAGAAACAACTAAGAGTTCCCTTTAATTAATCGCCTATAATTATTTTAACACTATGGAAGAAAAAAAGGATTCAAAAATTGAAATATTAAATAAAAAATTGGCATTAGCACTATTAAGTGGTGGAAAAACTCGTATTGAAAAACAACATGCCAAAAAAAAATTAACTGCTAGAGAACGCATAGAATATTTATTAGATGAAGGTTCTTTTGAAGAAATGGGCATTTTGGTAACACACCGTACTACTGATTTTGGAATGGAAAACCAACTTTTTTTTGGCGATGGTGTAGTAACTGGATATGGAACCATTAATAGTAGATTAATTTATATTTTCGCTCAAGATTTTACCGTTTTTGGCGGCTCGCTATCTGAAACTCATGCGGAGAAAATTTGCAAAATAATGGATCAAGCCCTAAAGGTTGGTGCCCCTTGTATTGGCTTAAATGATTCGGGTGGCGCTAGAATTCAGGAAGGTGTAAAATCTCTGGGAGGATATGCGGATATTTTTCATAGAAATGTACAAGCATCTGGAGTAATTCCTCAACTTTCTGCAATTATGGGTCCTTGCGCAGGTGGCGCAGTTTACTCACCTGCAATTACCGATTTTACTTTAATGGTTGAAGAGACAAGCTATATGTTTGTTACCGGTCCAAATGTAGTTAAAACTGTAACAAATGAAGAAGTAACAGCCGAAGAATTAGGTGGTGCAAGTGCACATTCAACAAAATCTGGTGTTACACATATAACCTCTGCAAATGATATTCAATGTTTGGAAGATCTTAAAAAGTTATTAAGTTACATCCCACAAAACAATAAAGAAACTTCAAAAAAACTTCCATATCAATTAGGCGAAGAATTACGCCCACAATTAATGAACTTAATCCCTGAAGATAGTCATAAACCATATGATATGCATACTGTTATTAAAGGGATTATTGATGAAGAATCTTTCTTTGAAATTCATAAAAATTATGCCGAGAATATTATTGTCGGTTTTGGTAGACTCGCCGGAAGAAGCATTGGTATAATTGCCAACCAACCTATGCAACTTGCTGGTTGTTTAGACTCTAATAGCTCTATAAAAGCAGCTCGTTTCACTCGCTTTTGTGATTGCTTCAATATTCCATTACTCGTTTTAGTTGATGTTCCTGGTTTCTTACCTGGAACTGATCAAGAATGGAATGGAATTATTAAAAATGGAGCCAAATTATTATATGCATTAAGTGAAGCTACAGTTCCAAAATTAACAGTAATAACACGTAAAGCTTATGGAGGAGCTTATGATGTAATGAACTCAAAACACATTGGAGCAGATATGAATTTTGCTTGGCCAACAGCTAAAATTGCCGTTATGGGCGCAAAAGGAGCTGCTGAAATTATTTTTAAAAAAGAAATTTCAGAGGCTGAAAATCCCGTAGAAAAGTTGAAAGAAAAAGAAGCTGAATATGCTAACAAATTTGCCGATCCATATATAGCCGCAAGACGTGGATTTATTGATGAAGTATTACACCCTCAATACACTAGAAGAAAATTAATAAAAGCTTTCCAAATGCTTGAAGGCAAAGAAATTAACAGTCCAAGACGAAAACATGGTAATATTCCTTTATAGGCTATTTATATGTTGATAAATTCAGATTAAATATTACTTTTTGTAATGAATTTTAATTTATTACGTCTAATTTACAAAGAGTTATATTTATTTATTATAAATAGTTATTAATGTTCTTTAGTTAAATTAACTCTTTTGGAAAAGTCAATATTAAAAATATTGACTTTTCTTATTCACAAAATTCTTTCACCTATTTAGTTAAAACTAAAATTGTTTTATATTTTTACCCTCAAGCAACTAAATATATAAACAAAAAATTCTGTGAGCAAAATTCAAAATAGGAAAGATAATACATCCAATTCCAATCCATTAAATTTAATACACCTTGCAATTTTAGTTTTATATGGTTTAATTGCGGTAATAACTCCCAATATTAAATCATTTGATTCAAATGGCCCTAAATTTCTAAGTTTTGCAATTCTAAATGTAATCGTTTGGATTTATTTATGCTACAAGGAACGTAAAGATTTTTCAATATTTAAAAATATATTTAAATCTAAAATCGGCCTCTCCTATTCATTACTTTTAATACTTACGGCTTTCTCTTTTTTACAAACAATAAATTTAGCCGAATCAATAATAGCTTTTTCTAAAATCGTTACAACTTTTTCAGCAACATGGATTATTTCAATACTCGTTCTAAAAGATAAAAGGTTGATAAAATACGTAGCTTATATTTTAGTTGGCTTGTTAATTTTTGATTCCATTAGGGTATTCCATGAAACCTTTCTATTTATAAAAGGAGATCTTAAAAATATCGGTGCAATAAAAGCAGGTTATGCAAACAAAAACATATTAGCAGCGTCTTTATTCATAAAAATTCCTTTTGCACTTTGGCTTTTTACTTATGAGAAAAAACAACTTAAAATAATAGGTCTTTTAGCAATAATTCTGGGAGTTACATCTATCTTTTTTATGAGTGCTCGTGCATTTTACCTAGGACTTATTCTAATTTCAATAGGTTATATCTCGTTTTTGATTTATAGATTCATCAACTTAAAAAGCAAGGCTATCTTAAAAGATATTACTTATTATAGCGCTAGTTTATTAATTAGCTTTATTATTTTTACAACGGTACAAAGTAACTTTTATCCTAAATCTGAAAGCGGAAATAGTAGCAGTTTTACCGGAAGAATTTCCACTATTGGAGAAACCGTTTCTAACAATCAAGGTCGTTTAAATTATTGGAAATGGACAGCTGAACTTATAAAAGAACACCCATTAACCGGAGTTGGAGTGGGAAATTGGAAATTGAAAATTTTAGAAAAAGAGAATCCTACAAAAATGGATTTTCTATTCTTTTTTAAAGTACATAATGATTTTCTAGAAACAACAGTCGAAACAGGAATAATTGGAGGACTTTCATACTTTTTAATATTTGTTTTTATAATTCTCTTATTTTTTCGAGCACTTCTTAGAAAAAAATCTGATGAAACAATTAAATATTTCTTTTTACCTGCATTTGGAATTTTAGCATATAGTTTTGATGCCTTTTTTAATTTTCCTCATGACCGTTCAGAAATTCAAACCTTATTTGCAATATATGTTGGAATAGCAATTGCTTTAACTATTGAATTCTCAGTAAAAAAAGAGGAAAAACAAATATTAAAAAATAGCTCAAACACCTACTTAATCCCATTAATTACCATTGGATTATTTTTAATATCATCAACAACTTATGCTTTATTTTTAAACTATAAATCGTTACGAATTCAATATCAGGCACAATATGAAAAGGTAAATAAAAAAGAAACAACAACAGCTGACGAATATTTAAACGCATTCCCAAAAATTCCGAATTTAGATGCCAAAAGTGATCCAATTGATAATTTTATAGCTTGGAAATATAACAAAGAAGGTCAATTTAATAAAACAGTTAAACTACTTACGTCCAGTAACCCAAGTCCTTTTAATTCTCGAAGAGAGTTTTATTTATCATATGCCTATTCTAAATTAAACAACATAGATAGTGCTTTATATTATATTACAATTGCTCAAAAATTAAAACCAAAATATTTTCATTATACACGAAATATGGCGGTATTTTTAAAAGAACTAAATAGAGGTGATGAATCCATTGAAGTAATAGAAAACTATCTTAAAAACAATAAACAAGTTAAAGATGCTTATGAATTTGGGGCTGCAATTTGTAATGAATTAGGCAATAAAGAAAAAGCTTCTCAAATAATGGATTCAGCTAATTTCTATTTTCCTAATGATAAAAAAATTGAAAATTTAAAAAACCAATATTCTCTAGAACCTACTGTAGTAAATTATCAGAATGCGTTAAAACTATTCAACTCTGGAAAATATAAAGAAGCTATCCCTAATTTTATATTTGCAGAAACGTTTTATAAAAAATCTGGTGGTTTTAAATCTTTTCCTAAATTTTTAAATTTTTGGGGTAGAAGCCACTTGGAAATTAATGAAATCGAGGAAGCCAAAATAGCATTTAACCGCGTTATAATTGAAGACCCCAAAAACTATTATGCTTTAATGAATTTAGGAAATATTGCTTTTCATAATGAAAAAAATTATTCTGATGCCGTTGCATATTTTTCAAAATGTTTAGAATCAAACAATCCTGAACTTTATTTAATTTATAAAAATTTAGGCTCTTGTTATCTTGTTCAAAATAATATTGACAAGGCTATTGAAAATTATGAAAACGCTTTAAAAAATACTTCAACCAAGGATAAAGATATTATTGGTAATTTGTATTTATTGTGGAAATCTAAAGGTGAAAAATCCAAAACAGCTTATTACAAAGCTGAATTAGAAAAATTAAAAAAAAAGAAACATTAAACTATTTCAGCTGACAATCCCTTTGTTAAAAGACTAGAGCATCTAGGTTTTAAATCGTTATATTCCCCTGTTTTTACAGTACATTTCCCTTTATAATGCACTAATAATGCACACTGTTCTGCCTGTTCTAATGTATGGTCACAAATTTCAACCAAAGAATCAATTACATGGTCGAATGTATTTACATCATCATTAAACAAAACAATCTCATTTTGATTGGTTTCTTTCTCTAATACATCAACCTCTTCTTGTATTTTTCTTTTTGTACTCATATTGCTAAAGTAAAAATTATTTTTTACACTTCAATGAAACCCAGTTATTTCGTTCAATTATTTTATCAATTTTAAATCCATGTTTAGAAATTTCTGTATCCATAATTGGAATATCTTCTTGATAAAAACCACTAAATAAAATGATTCCGTCATTACTTAAACAGTTCATATAAGATTGCATATCATTCAATAAAATATTTCTATTAATATTGGCAATAATTACATCATATTTTTTATTTATTAATAAAGAAGCATCGCCTTCAAATACTAAAATATTGCTACAATTATTACGCTCAACATTTTCAATTGAGTTTAAATAACACCAATTATCAATATCAATTGCATCAATTGGTTTTGCTCCTTTCATTTCAGCAAAAATTGCCAAAATCCCAGTTCCACAACCCATATCTAACACTTTTTTATTTGTTAAATCAAGTTCTAATAACTGCTGAACCATCATATGTGTTGTTTCGTGATGTCCAGTTCCAAAACTCATTTTTGGTTCTATAACAATATCATATTTTAAATTTGGGTTTTCATGAAAAGGCGCTCTAATACTCACCAAGTCATCAACTTGAATTGGGCTAAAATTCTTTTCCCATTCACTATTCCAATTAATTTGCTCAATTACCTCTTCAACATAAGAAATTTCAAATTCATCAGAATTTAAAATTTGAATATTTTCCAATAGTGCAGCATTCCAATCTCCTTCTTGAATATAGGCTGTAACTCCATTTTCATTTTCTACAAAACTTTCAAAGCCTGCAAACCCCAACTGCGCAATTAAAATCTCAGTTGCTGGCTCTTTAGGAGACACCACAAATGAATAACCAATATAATTTATCATAGATCAAATTAATTTCTGAATGCAAAAATACGGTTTCCTTTCAAAATGAAAGAAAACCGTATCTTAAATTTTATAAGTAATTTAAACTTTAACTAAAATGATTTAACCAATGCTAAAAAATCATCCGCATTTAATGCAGCACCACCAATTAAACCACCATCAACATCTTCTTTTGAAAAAATTTCTTTTGCGTTTGAAGGTTTTACACTTCCACCGTATAAAATTGAAACGTTTTCAGCAACTTCAGCATTGTATTTATCCGCAACAATTTTACGTATAAATGCATGCATTTCTTGTGCTTGTTCTGGAGATGCAGTTTCACCTGTACCAATTGCCCAAACTGGTTCATAAGCTAAAATAATATCTTTCCAGGCTTTTGCTTCTAAATGAAATAATCCATTTTTAATTTGACTTTCAACAACTTTAAAATGATTTTCAGATTTTCTATCTTCCAAAACTTCTCCAAAACAGAAGATAACTTCCATTTTATTAGCTAAAGCAGTATCCACTTTTTTTGCTAAAATTGCATCAGTTTCACCAAAATATTCTCTTCTTTCAGAATGGCCTAAAATAACAATTTCTACACCAACTGATTTCAACATTTCAGCAGAAATTTCTCCTGTAAATGCTCCACTTTTTTCAAAATGCATATTTTGCGCTGCAACTTCTACTTTTGTTCCTTTTGCTTTATCAGCAACTTTTGCCAAACTAACAAATGTTGGAGCCACAATTACTCTTGTTTTTTTAAGAGATTCTTTCTTTAATCCTTTCGCAATTTTTTTCACTAAAGATTTAGAAGTATCTAAATCATTATTCATTTTCCAGTTACCTGCAACTATTTGTTTTCTCATTATTCTATATTTTTTACTTTAAATCGTTCTTTATATTCCGACAAATTTACACTTTTCGAATTAAATAATAATCTAAACAACTGAATGTTTCCGCAATCGTTTTCGAGAGATAACCAACTTAAAATCTTTATTTTAATCGAATTCTAGGATCTAATAATCCATAAATTATATCAACCAAAATATTAATTAAAATAAACATCGTAGCAATTACTAAAACGCTTCCCATAATTACTGGTAAATCCAACGTGTTTAAGGCGTTTACAATTTCTTTTCCTAAACCATTCCAATTAAAAATGTACTCTACAAATACTGCTCCTGCCAATAACGAAGCAAACCAACCAGAAACAGCAGTAACTACCGGATTTAATGAGTTTTTTAAAGCGTGCGTTTTAATAACTTTATAAGTAGAAAGCCCTTTTGCTCTTGCA